>ERZ1292623.36-Hain-H51-01um-R1-36-length-145770-cov-71_pt1 | contig 145770 bp, 173 predicted proteins | sample MGYA00564398_ERZ1292623 | MGnify/ENA primary metagenome ERZ1292623 (study PRJEB36523, sample SAMEA6512633) | groundwater metagenome | collected 2019-01-07 | study: AquaDiva: Metagenomics assemblies of 32 groundwater samples
GAATTACATAGAAATAACGTTCAAGATAGGGGTGCAATAATTTCGGGATACTACACTAACTTTTTAACTCCATAATGTTTAAATAGTCTATTTGTAGATATCGATTTATTATGGCAAACATTATTGAAAGGCCTTTAGATCTTTTGAATAGTTCGAAGGGGAAAGAAGTTATTGTTCAGCTTAAGAACGACAGACAGTTTTCTGGTGTCTTGAAAGCTTTTGATATACACATCAATATTGTCCTTGATAACGCTAAAGAGATGGTTAATGGAGAACTAAAGAGGAATTATGGAGCTACATTTTTACGAGGAGATACAATAATCTTCATTTCTCCTGCTTGATTGTTTACGACGAGATAACTTTTTGATTAATATATTATTTAGGGGTTTCCTATCCTTTATACCTTCAGAATATTCAAATCATCTGGGATGATTGTGTTTTTAAAAACTTTCTTTGCTTCTTTTAATAATTGAATGTGCCTGTGGCCGTGTTTTTCTGAAATATGCACTAATGCTAGTTTTTTTGCTTTGGCTTTTTTAGCTATTGTTGCTGCTTCTGTGGTCGTAAGATGTTTGTACTCTCTTGCTTGTTCACTTTCATTTTCTGCGTACGTTGATTCGCAGATTAAGAGGTCTGAGTCTTTTGCCAAGTCTACCGCATTTTGATTCATTGCTGTGTCAAGGATTATTGTGAGCTTTTTTCCTTCTTGAGTGTAGGTAACATCTTTTGATTTTATTTTCTTTCCATTAAATACTATGTCTTTGCCTCTTTGTAAATCTCCGATTAGAGGAGAATTTGGTAGCTTTAGTTTCTTTATTTTAGATTTGTCTATTCTCACTTGGTTTTTTATTATGATGCTGTATGCTAGAGTTGGAACTGAATGGTCCATTTGTGTTGCTTCAATCTTTATATCTTTGTCTTCATATACTATTGCACTTGATATTTCATGAATTTCAAGTCTTATCTTGTAGCGAGAGTAAATTCTTTGAAATAATTCTATTTTTTCGTTTGTGCTTCTTGGACCATAAATGTGTAATGTTTGCGCATAGCTATTCATACCCATTGTTTTTAGAAGTCCTGCTAGCCCTATAGTGTGGTCCTCGTGCCAGTGTGTTATTAATAAGTGTGTTAATCTTGCAGGGTTTTCTTCTGCCATTTTAAACTGCCTTTGAATTCCTTCACCACAATCAACCAAAATATTATGTTTTTCAGTCTTGACTAAGAATCCACTGTGGTTCTTTTTTTTGCTGGGAATTGCACTTGCTGTGCCTAAACAAACTATTTCAAAATTCATATTATCTATTTGGTTTGTTTGTTTAAATAGCTTGTCTGGGAAGGTTTAAAAGGGATTTTAGATTTTGTTTTTTAAGACCTCGTAGCTCAGCCTGGATAGAGCAGCTGGCTTCTAACCAGCAGGTCGCAGGTTCAAATCCTGTCGGGGTCGTTTTATAAAGTAGGATTTGAAATCCTTGTTTTAAAAAATATCACTAAAGGTTTTACAGAATTGCATTTTTGCTTTGTCAAATTCTTTTTTTCCTTCGTTTGTTAAAGAATAGCTTATTATTTTTCCTTTTTTATTTTCCTTTATGAACTTATTTTCTTTTAGTTGTTTTAATGCAGGATATATTGTTCCAGGACTGGGCTTACAACCCTTTCTTTTTTCTATTTCCAATGCTATTTCTTGTCCATGCATTTCTCTTTTTGATAACATGAATAAAATAAGAAAAGAAAGGAATCCTCTCATGTCACAACAACCCTTATTCATATCTGTCGTATGACCAATATATTTATATAGTTGATGTATCGTATATACGATATATGGTGAAAGGATGTAATTAAAATGAGTTGGCAATGTTACGGTGGATCTTGTGAATCTTCAAGAGGTTTTTTGACTAAGAAGGAAAGGATAGAGATGCTTGAGGAATACAAGAAAAATTTGGAAAGTGAAGCACAAGGAGTCTCTGAAAGAATAAAAGAGCTTTCTTCTGGCGAATAATAAAAGGTCTTTTGATTTTTTTATTTTTTATTACTCACAATGTTTAAATAACAACTTCTAGTCTGTGTTTTGTCCGCGCGGATGGCGAAGTGGTTAACGCGTTCGGCTGCAGCCCGAATATTCGCAGGTTCGAATCCTGTTCCGCGCTTTTAGCGAAAGATTTAAAGGACAGTTTTGTTAAGGATTTATATGGCTGAAAATAAAAAAGAGTCTGTTGCTAAAAATAAAAAAGAGGATGTTGCTTTTACTAGCTTCTTGCAAGAATCTGGGTTAATTTGGGGTCCTGAGCCTGAAATTTATGGAGGATTGGCTGGGTTTTACACATACGGTCCTATTGGAAAACTTTTGAAAAACAAAGTTGAGAATTCTGTTAGGCACGTTTTTAATTTTAATGGATTCAGAGAGCTTGAAGGACCTACAATAATGCCCGATAAAGTGTGGAAAGCTTCTGGACATCTTAATACATTTTCTGATCGGATTATAAATTGCACTAAGTGCAAGGCTTCTTTTAGAGTAGATAAACTTATTGAAGAAAATTTCGATGTTATCGCAGATAGTTTTTCGGATGATAGGTTGCTCAAATTCGTTCGTGATAAAGATATTAAGTGTCCTTCTTGTGCCGGGCGTTTTTATGAAAAGATAGAGAGGCAGAGTTTGATGATGAAGACAAAGGTTGCAGGTCAAGATGCTTCTCTTAGGCCTGAAACAGCTACTGTAACTTATTTGCCTTTTGTTAGGATGTATCAATTTTTTAGAAAAAAATTACCTTTTGGTGTTTTTCAAATTGGGAAAGCCTATAGGAATGAAATTTCTCCTAGACAAAGCGTTTTACGAGGTAGAGAATTTACTCAGGCAGAAGGACAATTATTTATTGACCCAAAAGAAAAAGATAATTGGGAAAAGTTTGATTTGGTCAAGAGTGAACATTTACCCTTATGGGATTACCAATTACAAGATGCTGAGAAGTTACCTGTTTCTATAACACTCGAATCTGCCCTGAAAAAGAAATTAGTTTCTACTAAAGCTTATGCTTGGTGCTTGTGGCTTGCATATACCCAATTTAGAAGATTTGGAGTTCCGGAGGATAGAATAAGAGTTAGACAGCACCATCCTAGTGAGAGAGCATTTTACGCTACTGATGCATGGGACATAGAGATAAAGACAAATAATTATGGGTGGGTTGAAGTTTGTGGAGTGCATGACAGAACAGATTATGACTTGAAGCAGCACTCTACAGAATCTGGAGTTGCTCTAGAAGCTATACGGGAAGATGGAACTAGATTTACACCACATATATTAGAAATTGCATTTGGAACCGATAGACCGACTTACGCCCTTATTGATTTGTTTTATCAGAAGAAAGAAGAAGATGATGGGAAAACTGTTTTCAAAATACCCTACAACATGGCTCCGATAACGGTTAGTGTTCTACCTCTGATGAAAAAACCAGAACTCATGGAAATTGCTGAAAATGTTTATAGCAATTTGAGTAAACATTTTATTGCGGAGTATGATTCGAATGGGAGCATTGGAAAGAGATATTTGAGAAGCATGGTTTCTGGGACTCCTCTTGCAATTACTGTTGATTTCGATACTCTAAAAGATAAATGTGTGACTGTAAGAGATAGAGATACTGGAAAACAGGATAGAATTAAGATAGATGATCTCTTGATAGAGATAAATAAGAGATTAGGTTTATAAATAACTATTGCTAAAATATTATATGGGATTTGGTGATGTAATGTTCTGGCCTTTTACGATGGCTTTTGCGGGCGCTATGGCAATTGTTGCACTAATTGCTCTTGTCTTTTGGATTTGGATGCTTGTTGATTGTTCAAAGCGTAAGTTCAAAAATAATGTGGAGAAAATAGTTTGGATAGTTGCAATAGTTCTTGCTGGATGGGTTGGTGCTTTGGTTTATCTGATAGTTATACGCTCGATTAATCCTTCGGGTTTGGCGAGGCATTGATATGGCAAAAATTATTAATTTTTGGCAGTCAAACTCCTATGCACATGCCTTCGCATGTGTTAGCAGAGATGGAGTTTGACATGGGAAAGACCTTAGGATTTATTTCTTTAAAAGGTGGAGTTGGTAAGACAACAATATCTGCTGCGGTTGCGACTCATTTAGCAAATACTTATCACAAAAAGATTTTAGTTGTTGATGCTAATTTTTCTGCTCCTAATTTAGGACTTCACATGGATATTGTTTCTCCACAAAAAACAATTCATGATGTATTGAACGGGGAAGCTATTTCTTCTGCGATTCACTTGCAATATGGGGTTGATGTGATTCCTGGAAATTTTTTGAATAACAAAGAACTTAACCCAATGCTTCTTAAGGATAGAATTGGGCACATAAAAAATGATTATGATTTTGTTATTCTTGATTCTTCTCCTTCTTTAAATGAAGAAATGCTTGCTACAATAATTGCTTCAGACCACATATTTGCTGTTTCAACTCCAGATTATCCTACTTTAAGTTGCACTATTCGTGCTGCTCAATTAGCTAAGCAGAGGCACAGGCCCATTGAAGGAATAATCGTTAATCAGTCTAGAGGAAGTTACGATATTAATGTTGAAGAAATTCAGGAATCTACTGGAATTCCCGTTGTTGCAAAAATTAAATATGATGATGTGCAACACATGGCCTTGCATGAGCGCGTTCCTGCACCTTTATTTGCTGGAAAAACTCCGATGACTAATGAGATTGACAGATTTTGTAGGGCTATTTTAGGGTTGCCTGAAAGAAGGTCTTGGTTTGGTTCTTTGTTTAATAAAGATGCTAAACTTGAAGTAGTTAATAGGGCTTTAATGGCTAAGAGTTTCTATAAGAGTGTTTTTAGTTAGGGATAAAGTATAAAAGTCAGATTTATCTTTTTTAATTATGGCTTTAGATAAGAACTGTATCTTTTGTAAGATTGCTTCTGGTGAAATTAAGCAAGAGAAGATAATGGAGAGTAATTCTTTTTTTGCCGTTCGCGATATTAAGCCTAATGCTGAAGGTCATAGTCTCGTTATTCCCAAGAAGCATTATAGTAACCTACTAGATATTCCAAATAAACTTGGAAATGAGATGATTGAGTTTACTAAGAAAGTTGCTTCCGACTTGCTTGATAAGAAACTTGGAGATGGGTTTAATTTGATTATGAACAATACCTCTGTTGCTGGGCAGGTTGTTATGCATGCACATATTCATGTTATTCCTCGTAAAGAGGGAGATGGTTTGAGGTTTTTGACGAGGGTTTAGAATCATTTAACAAATTCAACATTATCTAATTTTTCAAATTCTTTATCTCCTGTTAAGAATTTTATTCCTAATTCCTTTGCCATGATATAACCCACGCAATCGGCTATTGAAACATCTCTATCTTTCCATTTAATTCTAAATTTCATTGCTTCTTTTATCCACTCGGAATTTACTGATACAATATATTTTGAGTAATCTGTTAAATGTCTTTCTGTATCTTTTTGCTCTTTTTTAATCAGATTATAACATAATTCTGCGAATGTAAAATTATTGATTATTATTTCTGAATCTATATAATTCTTATAGTCTTGATTTCCTCTTAGAATCTCAATTATAGCATAGGTGTCAAAGAAAAATCTATTCATTGTATAGTTCTTTATCCATTTCTTTCATCATTTGTTTTGTTGATTTATTAAATTTGTAAGTACCAAATGTTTCTCTTAGAACGTTCTTTTTTTCTTTTTTCATTAAAATAACTACTTCTTCCCCCTCTTTTACACCTTCTTTTTCAACAAAACTTATTGGTACAACTATCCCGAAAGAATTTCCCCATCTTTTTAATTTAGTTTTTAATTCTATCATGTATAAACCGTATAACTTATATTATTTAAATGTTTGTTTTTTAAGATTTATGAATGGCTATGGAGAGAATTGAACTCTCGACCCCAGCCTGTCACCAATCGCTGATTTGCGAGCATCTAGAAGTGAGTAAATCACTTCTACCCATCCAACTCTTTCAAGTTGGATGAATCTTGTTCTTGCGAACCACGATTTTATGAGAGCTGTGTTCTACCACTGAACTACATAGCCGAAAATAGATGCTCGGGAGCTTTTTTAAAGATATTGTGTTATAATATTTTATGGCTAATATTGAGGAAATTGTACTCGCATTAGGAGAAGTTGGCTTATGGATACAAGCTGTTGGGTTACTTGTTGTAATTTGGATTATAATTCAAATAATTACAATGTATTTCAACCGTAAAAGAAGATTGTTGCTTGAAGAGATTAATAAAAGGTTGAAGCGTGTTGAGACTAAACTAAATAAGCTATCTAAGTAAATTGAATTAGGAATACGAAGTGTCTTCTGCAACGTCTTCTTCTTTCTTGACTTTTATTACAGGGTTTTCTTTTATTATCCTTTCTGCTTTCTTTAATCTTGCTATATATCCTGCAATTTTATTTCTTACTTTCTTAGAAGGCATTGTGCTACCTAGAAGTCTTTTGTTAGGGTCAAAGTTTTCTCCAAAAGAGCCTTCTTTTTGTATGAGCTCCCTGCTAGCTCTTTTTACCATTAGTTGTTTTATTCTACCCATTGATTGAGTTTGTTAATATGGCTTTTTAAGGCTTTTGGGTTAGAAATTAACTTTTTGATGCTTGATTAAATTAGACCATTCTCGATAATAGTCTATGGCTTTCTTGTCTATGTCTCCTGGAGAGAGGATTAAGGCTGGCATCTTCTCTGCTTGCGCTTTTTGAAGAGTTGATACTATGTCTTCTAAGGTAATCTTCTTTTTATCTTTTGCTACCAAGTAAAACTCTTGCTCTCCCAAATGACTCTTAATTTTGACTTTTGCAGATATTTCCTTTTTCTTTACTAAAATTTCTTTAGATATTTCGTAATTCCTTTCTCTTAGTAATTTTTTGATATTATCTAAGAACCCTGAACTTATCTCCTTTATTTTAGCTTCTTTTATTTTTGGTTTTTCTTCTTTTTTTGATGACTCTCTTACTTCAGAAATTACTTCTTGAATTACCTCTGAATTTTTTTCCGGCTTAATTTCTTCCTTTACTTCTTTTTTAATTTCTTGCTTTGGAGCCAATATACTTTCTATTATCTCTCTTGTTTTTTCATTGCTTAATGTGTGAATTTTCCAAAAAATCTTTTCTTCGCCTTTATCTATTATTTTTACGGGATATGCAAAATCTTTAATGTTTCTTAATGCTACTCTAATTGCAGGTTCTTGTTCGCTGTCTTGCAGAATTTCTTTTTCTTTTAATAGTCTGAATGCTTCTTTTTCCTTGTGGTTTAAGTATTCTGTATATTTTTGGAGTTGCTCTTCTTGTCCTTCTATATAATATAATGGAGAACTGCCAACTCTCATATTGCTTAACTTTAATTTTTGTTCACCAACTAATTCAGACATGAATGCAGCTGTGAATATATTGTTTTGACCTATTGTGCCTGCGACTCTTACTGGTAACTCTGGTCCTCTTTGTCTTATTACTTCAAGAATTCTCTCTTTTGTCTGCATGACTTTTTGCATGTCTGGCATAAAGTCTTTGAGAAATTGTTTGTTATAAAGATTGCTAGTTAAAATGCGCACTTTTAAAAACCATAATTTATCAACTATTTAATGGGTATTTTTGGAAGACGAGGCAAACTTGTTGCAGGATTAACTGCTCTAGCTTTAGCTGGATGTGTTAAACAAGATATAATTATGCAAGTTCCTCAACAATATAGAATTGATGTTGAAAAAGCATTTCAGGAAGCTGGACAAAATGCTTCGGAACTAAGAGACACTCTTGAAGAATTTAGAAGTGATAAAGAAAAACTAGAGGCTGCCAGTTTCTTAGTTTCTGAGACTTCTAGGCGTATGCATAGGAGACATCCTGTTGATTGGACTTGGGATTTAGCACATAAAGATTATACCGAAATACCTGACGCGCATGTTGTAAAATCTGAAGATTTAATTGATAACATCAATTGGGCTTTTGTTGCTAGAGATAGATTTCCATGGGCCAAGGAGTTGTATGATAGGGACAGACCTCTATTTTTTAGCGGGGTTTTACCCTATAGGCTAGGAACTGCTTCGTTAGAGCAATTGCCTGGAATTAATGGTCATTGGAGAGCGATGCTATTAGATGAAAAAGTTTTCGACGAAATTAAGCAAAAATATGGCCTCAAAATGGAATTTAGTGTTGTGAGCGCTAAGTTAGATGAAATCGTTGATGCCTATAGGTCTGCACAGACAATCCCTCAAAAAGATGCTGCCTTAGCTAGATTTATGGAATTTGTAGAAATTGATTTTATGGCAGGGGAAGGGTTAAGATACTTTCCTAGAGGTCCCGAAGAAAAAACCTTGGGGAATTTTCTCACTCCAGATGTTAAAGATGGGCAAGTAAGAAGAGGGGGTAGATGTACAGATGGAGATAATAATTCAAGATATTTATACATGGGAGTTGGAATTCCCACTTCATCTATTAGATTTATTGCATGGCCAAATGGAGATGATAATCACGAAGTCATTCGAATATTGCTGCCTGGAGAGCCTTTTGATATGTCTACTTGTATTTTTTCAGATAGGGCTCAGGATGTTAAATATGTTCCAGGCAAAGTTGGAAAGGTTTATGAAGAAAGATGGGGAACTCGCGATGTATCTTCAGAATTAGTTTGGAATTTGAATGAAGGAGAAAAATTGCCTTGGTATATTGGATTTTATTTAAGAACGAGGTCTACAATAGATGTAACTGATAGATATGGACCTACTGGAGATATAAAGATTGAAACTTCAAGGCCAGGACAACTTATCTATTTAGGAGTTATGAATAATAATTCAGATACTCAATTAGGAACGGCTACTATTGCAATTGATAGAGCAAATGAAACTGGATTAGCAGAATTTAATAAAGTTGGAAATGATGGTATCTTTTACATACCTTATACTTATGATGAATTAAATGGTGGACAAAATGCGCGTGCTGTAGGGTTGCCTTTTGTTTTAAGAAGAGATGGATCTGAAAGAAGATTTGGATCTGGCATTAACACCACATCTTTCCCTTCTACACTTAATGATTTAGAACGCGGAAGAAATTATGAATTATTAAGATTCTCAGGAGAAGGTTGGATTTTGAGGTCTAAAATTAATGGAGGTAATGATGGAACAGCAGATGTAAATCTTAGCAATAGCGCAGTTTATGTTTTAAGAAGCCAAGATAATGGCAAACCAAAATATTCAAGACCCTTTGCTTTAACCGAGGGTAAGGTGGAAAGATTCTAGGGTTTCAACCAACTAATTTCATAATACAAAACATCATTTTCGTCATCAACTATTCCTATAAGGAGCTTCTTTTTTGTTGAATGTGCAACTCGGTTTTTAGCTGCAAAGTCATGCCATGTATGGGGTTCTGATTCTCTGACCGCGTATGCTAGCCATAATGCATGGTCTTGACCAGGCTGACTTCCTTTCTTGTAAATTCTAAAATCTGCCCCAAACTTTAATGCTGTTTTCACTATGTAACCTTTGTTTCTTAGGTCTTCAAATAGGGTGAGTTTTGTTTCTATTCTTTTATCCTGTTTTCTTGCTATGGTTATTGCTTTATCAAAACTTATTTCTTTATTTTTATATAATAATGTTAATTTATTCTTGCTTTTTAGAAATAGTGCTTCAACCCATGAATATTCTATTCTGTCTCTGACTTTTTCTCCGAACCTTGATTTTTCAAATAGGCTGAATGCTTCGGAAGATGTTGAATGTATTTTTTCGTTTGAGATGTGTGCTGTTGTCATGAATAATATACAACTTATTGTTATTTAAGGTTATTTTATTCTTAAAGCATGCTTGATGCTATTAAAAGATAGATTACAATAGATGTTGAATCTGAAATAACTGTTCCTAATGGTCCGCCTCCCACTGCAGGGTCTTTGCCCGATTTTTTTAAGATGTAAGTGATTCCTAAAGCGGTAATACTACTTGTTATTAATGTTGCTACTGTGGCTATGCTTATTGCTAAAGCAATATAGGTTTGTTTCCAAAATAAGGTTATTCCTAGAAACATTAATATTCCCACAATTACTGCGATTATTGCACTTATAATAAGTTGTTTAATTACATATTTATGCATCTTCAAATTTTCTCCAATGACTGCTATGTCTCTAATGAAAATTGTTTGAATTTGATTCCCAAGTGCGGCGCTTATGTAGGCTATTGTAGGAATAAAGAACACAAGAATAATGTTTTTCTCTAGAACTTTTTCAAAAAGACCCATTAATCCGGCGGTAATCATTATACCTATGAGTCCTATAATGAGCCACGGCGTTCTATGGAGAACACTTATATGGAGGGGGGCTTCTAATGTGTTTTCATACTTCAAATGTGAACGGTGAATACCTGCGAAGTGGAATATGTCTTTTCTTAGAGAATGATTGATTAGTTTTGAAACTTTATGTGGTGGGATTACTCCTAAAAATCTTTTAGATTCTACTATTGGAATTGATTTAATACCGTGATTAATTGAGAGCTGGGCTATATGTTCTCCTTCAGATTTTGGAGAAGCGCTTACTACATTTGTGAGCATAAATTTCTCCACTTTTGTTGATGGATTGAGATTGAATAACTCTTTAATTGAGAATACTCCTATTAGATTGCGGTTTTCTACAACATAGATATAATCCACAGATTCGTATTTTCTTGAGTTTTTCTTAAGCATTGAAATTACTTCATGCACTGTGCTTGTTTTAGAGACTGTAGGGGCTGGACACATGAGGTCTCGAACAGGTGAGAAGATATCCTCTTTTTTCATATCCTTATTTAGAATTAGTAAGTTTTAAATCTGAGGTTTTTTAGAATAGAGTATGAACTGTATAATTATTCATGGTTGCCCTTCGCGTGAAGAGAAAGCAAACGCTGTAACTTATGATAAGCACTGGCTCCAATGGGTAAAAAAACAACTTATCTCAAAAGGAATAGAAACACATATACCTCTAATGCCTAATCCTTGGACCCCAGATTATGAAGCATTTAAGAAAGAGTTTCAAAAACAAGAAATAAATGAAAATACTATTTTGATAGGCCATAGTTGTGGGTGTGCTTTTCTTGTAAGATGGCTTGGGGAGACTAAGAAAAGAATAAATCATCTCGTATTAGTCGCACCTTGGAAGATTGCTTATAGAAAAGATGGTAGTGATAAAGATTTTTACGAATTTCCAATGGATGAAAGTATCAAGTCAAGAGTAAAAAGAATAACAATATTTACTTCGGATGATGATTATGAAGATGGAAGGAAAAGTGCTAAGATATATAATAATGGATTGGGTGGAAAAATGATTGAGCTTAAGAGACGCGGACATTATACCCTTAGGGATATGGGTACTGAAGAATTTCCCGAATTGTTGGAGGTAATATTAAAATGAAAAATGTTAATTTTAGTTCTATTGATAAAAAGTGGCAGAAGGAGTGGGATAAGGCTAAGGTGTTTGAGGCTAAGGCAGATAACAAGAAAGAGAAATATTATGTTTTAGAGATGTATCCTTATCCTTCCGCGAAAGGGCTTCATATGGGTCACGCCTTTAATTACACTCTGGGAGACATACTTGCCCGTTTTAATAGGATGAATGGAAAATCTGTTTTGCATCCAATGGGTTTTGATAGTTTTGGTTTGCCTGCTGAAAACGCGGCAATAAATGAGGGGGTTCATCCTAGAAAATATACGGATACTGCTATAAAGAGATTTATTGAACAACAAAAAGCTCTTGGGTTGAGTTATGATTGGAATAGGTTGCTTTGGAGTCATGATACTGAATATTACAAATGGAATCAGTATTTCTTTATTGAATTCTTGAATAAAGGTCTTGTTTATAGAAAAGCCTCCCCTGTAAATTGGTGTTCTAAATGTGAAAGTGTACTAGCTAATGAACAGGTTCATGATGGAAAATGTTGGAGACATAAAGACACCGATGTTAATATTAAGAATTTGGAACAGTGGTTTGTTAAGACTACAAAATATGCAGAGGAATTACTCCGTGATGTTGATTCTTTAGATTGGCCTGAAAGAATTAAAGCTATGCAAAAGAATTGGATTGGTAAGAGCGAAGGAACTGAAGTTTTATTTGATATAAATGGGGAAAAATGGCCTGTTTTTACGACAAGAGTCGATACTCTTTTTGGTGTGACTTTTTTAGTTGTTAGTGCTCAGCATTCGCGTTTAAATGAATTGATTACTAAAGAACAAAAGAAAGATGTTGATGTGTTTTTGAAGAAGATTAAGTCCACTAAACAGGAAGATGCGGATAAGATGGAAAAGGAAGGTGTTTTTAGCGGAAGTTATGCAATTCATCCTTTGACTGGAAAGAAAGTTCCTATTTGGATAGGGAATTTTGTTGTTGCTGATTACGGAAGTGGAATGGTTATGGCTGTGCCTGCTCATGATGAACGAGATTTTATGTTTGCGAAGAAGTATGGTTTGGAAATTAAAGAAGTTGTTAAACCTTTGAAAGGAGAATCTCAAAATAAAAATAAATCATTTGAAGATTATGGAGTTTTAATTAATTCAGGCGACTTTAATGGATTAACTTCTGATGAAGCAATTAAACATATTCAAATTGTTTTAAGGGAAAAGAAACTTGGTGGAGCTGTTGTTAATTATAAATTACGTGATTGGCTTATTTCTCGTCAGAGATATTGGGGAACTCCCATTCCTATAATTTATTGTGGTGATTGCGGAGCTGTGCCTGTTGATGTTAAAGATTTGCCTGTGCTTTTGCCTGAAAAAGTTACTTTTGGAAAAGGAAATCCTTTACTTACCAACGACAAATTTGTGAAAGCTAAGTGTCCTAAATGTGGAAGAATTGGGAAGCGTGAGACAGACACAATGGATACCTTTGTGGATTCAAGTTGGTATTATTTGAGATTTACAGACCCTGAAAATAAAAAAATGCCTTTGAGTGTTGATGATGTAAGCTATTGGATGCCCGTTGACTTTTATACTGGGGGAGCTGAACACGCCTGCATGCATTTAATTTATGCAAGATTCTTTACAAAGGCTCTTCGTGATTTGGGATACTTGAATGTAAGTGAACCATTTAAGAGATTGTTTAACCAGGGAATGCTTCATGGAGAGGACGGATTTGTAATGTCTAAATCAAGAGGAAATGTTATTGACCCTCTTGATATGACTTCTAAATATGGGGCAGATACTCTTAGATTATTTTTAGTAAGCATGGCTTCTCCAGATAAGGACTCTTCTTGGAGTTCTACTGGCATTGAATCTACTTACAAGTTTATATCTCGTATTTGGAATTATTCAAAAAATGTTAAATTTGGAAAATCTTCTCTTAAATTAAAACACAAATTGAATAAGGCTATCCTTGAGATTACAAAAGATATTAAGAATATTAATTATAATCTGGCTGTGATTAAATTACGCACTCTTTTTGATTATTTTGAAGATGAAATAGACAAAAGTGATTTTGCTATATTTTTGCAGTTACTTTCTCCTTTTGCACCACATGTTGCTGAAGAATTGTGGCACGCCTCTCTTGGATATGACACTTTTGCAAGTAATTCTTCATGGCCTAAGGAAGATAACTCTAAGATTAATGATCTAATTGATAAAGCTGAAGAGAGTTTTGAGAAGACTGTTGCTGATGTTCAGAATGTCCTGAAGATTGTTAAAGATAAATCTGGAAATGCAAATCATGTTTATATTTATGCGATTCCTTCTGAAGTTAGGATTTTTGATTCTGATGTTTTGAGCAAACGTATTGGAATAGAAGTATCTGTTTTTGCAGTTAACGACAAGAATAAATATGACCCTACTGGAAAGAGTTCCAAAGCTAAACCTGGAAAACCTGCGATTTATGTTGAGTAAGGGTTAGATTTAAAAATTAGTTTATTTTTTAAGTAACCCGCTTAATTGGGAGGTATTGGATTGAAAATTTATTTAGTGCATCCAGGAGAGAATGATTCTTCAGAATTAACTTCGAGAGGAGTTTGGCAAATGCAGGCACTCGCTAGAAGACTTATTATGGATAATATTGATGCAGATAGAATTTATGCTAACGGGCATGAAGTCTCAATACAGAGTGGAAATGTTCTTAGCAAGTGTCTTAGAATACCAGTTATAAACGATGAGAGATTTGTTGAGATAAATAAAAAGGTTATTTTTGGAGAGATTAATAAAGAAGATGTTGAGAATTTTAATTACCTCAGCTTATTTGTAGAAGAAATTGTTGGTAAGGGCAAGGACGCAATAATTACCATGGGTGGAGGAATTCATAGGGCCGTAATAAGTTTGCTTACAGGTATGCATTTACATGAAACAAGGCACTTTTCTTTACTTCCTGCAAGCATCTCTGTATTACATTATATTCAGAATGAGGGCCCTGGTGCTTGGAGAGTATCTTTGGTTAATGATAGATCTCACTTGAATTTGCCTTAGTTACATCAATTTGTCTTTTTTTGGTGAAACTGTTTATAAATCTCTTATTTATTACTTTTTAGTTTCTTAGTATTTAATAATAAATATTCTTTAACCGATATGTTGTTGTTTGTATTTTATATATAAAGTTCTTTCCTCTTTTTCTCGTGGAGGTGATGAAGATGTCAAACGTACAACAACATGGTCTGCATGATAGGCGCTTCATGGCAGTGGTTGAGAGCCTTAAGGCCATGGATTCATTTTATGGAATAACTCCTGAGGAACGAGATGTTTTGGACGTGATTCATGGAATTACAGGTATTGCTGAAGAAGGGGAGTGATTGGTTTGGCTGTTGATGCAAGGCTTTTTTAAGGCTCCCCCTTTTTCTTTTTTATGGAATTGGTTTATGCCTTGATTTTGGCTTTCGTTCAAGGGGTTCTTGAATGGTTTCCTGTTTCAAGCTCCGGACATCTTGTTTTAACTGAAAAATTATTAGAGGTTTTCATGGATTTATCTTTTGAGGTTGCTCTTAATTTTGGCACATTAATGGCTATTTTTGTTTATTTCAGAAAGGATATTGTCTATATTGTAAGAGATATACTAGAGAAGAGATGGGATAGTAATAATGCAAAGCTTGGTTTTTTTATTTTAATCGGAAGCATTCCTGCAGGACTATTTGGTTTCATTTTTAGAAGTTTTTTTGACTCTATTTCAGGCAATTTGCTTTTGATGGGTTCTGGGTGGATTGTGACTAGCTTGGTTTTATTTATTGGTAGTTCTTCTGCTCGGAGGAGTCAAAAGAATTTTGGATATTTGAAGGCTTTAGTTGTTGGCATGGGACAAGCTATTGCATTTATTCCAGGAGTTTCACGAAGTGGCATGACAATTTCATCTGGGCTGTTTTTTGGACTTAATGAAAAAGAAGCTGTCAAATTCTCTTATCTTCTTGCTATCCCTGCAATAATTGGAGCAAATATTGTTACCTTTGGAAACAAGACTATTCCTGTTGATTATCTTATTCCTACTATGGTATGCTTTTTTGTTGCTCTTGTTTTTATGAACATTTCTTTTAGATATGTTTTGAATGACAGAAAGAATTTGAGATGGTTTGGAGTTTATACTCTTATTTTAGGGATTGTTTCCATTGTTTTTGGGTTGGTTTAAGTTAAACTCTTTTCAATTTTTCAAATTCTAATATCCCTTTAATGACATTTTCCTCGCTATAACTCTGGATTAGAATAGGTTCTGGACTGCTAAACATAATTCCTTCTATTGTTTCTTCTTTATTATAATCTGCTAATAATATATGGTTAGATTCATCAAATACAATTATTTCGAAATTTTTACTGCCTATTTTATCTTTAACTTTAATTACAGATTTTAGATCAGAAACACTATCTTTGGTGGAATGTATTAGTAATACATCTTCTTCAACTTTTATTAATGATTTATCTACATTATCTATAAATTCCTTAGAATGCTTTACAGGAATTAATGCAAAGTTCCAGTAAGCTACATGTTTTCTCAACCCTTCTATGTTATTTATATTAGCTAATTTTCTTTTTTTAAGATATACAAAGGAATCTGAAAAAATATCTATTAATTTATCTTTAATTGGGCCTGAAGAAAGATAAAGGTTCATTAGAAAAATTCTATTTAAATCATAATCTTCAGCTAATTTTAAAGATAAAATTGCTCCAAATGAACTACCTACAACATTTATCTTATCGCATTTTGAAACCATTTCTAGATAATCTTCTTCAATTTGTTTGTACCAGTCGTTTAATTCTAGACTTAATAGTTTACTGGGAACTTCTCCATGTCCGAGTAACCGAGGGGCGTAGACTTTATCTCCAAGTTCATTATTCACTTTTGTAGCAAGTTCCCTCATCTCTCCAGGAGTTGATGCATAGCTGTGAATCATTAACCAACAAACTTCTTCTTTTCCATCCAATATAAATTCTTCAGTGTTTATGATAACCTTTTCTTCAGTATAATTCCAATACTTCAAATCTCTGTCATCTATATTTTTGTATTGAAATATTCCTGTGAAAATGTATAGTGTTATAGATATTATTCCTAAAGAAATTAGAAATATCAAAGAAAAAATAGTCCTTAATTTTTTAAGCTCTTTTTCATGAATCATTTTTGTATCTTTATTATATTAATTTATCTTTAATTAAAATAATATCCTCATTCGATTGTTGCTTTTATACGGCGCACACCTGCAGAAACTGATGACTGTTCTATTATCCTTATTTTTCCTATTTCTTTTGTGTTTTTTACATGGGGACCTGTGCAAATTTCTCTTGAGAAATATCCTGTTTTTTCCTCTTTATCTATTGCTGTGTAAACTGAAACTATTTCAGGGTACTTGTGACCAAATTCTCCTTTTGCACCGGTGGATATTGCTTCTTTGTATGGAATTTCTTCTCTTTTTACTTCAAGGCCTTTTTTTACTACGTTGTTCACTACTTTTTCTATTTTTTCTATTTCTTCATCTGTTAGTTTTCTACCAAATGTAAAATCAAACCTCGTCCTTTCTGGAGTTATGTTTGAGCCTCTTTGTGCTACTTCATCTCCCAAAACTCTTGATAATGCTTCATTTAACAAGTGTGTTGTTGTGTGAAGTCTTGTTGTTTTTTCTGAGTGGTCTGCTAAACCTGATTTGAATGTTCCAGATGATGTTGTTCTTGATAGTTCTTGATGTTTGTGGTATTCTTCTTGGAATGATTTTTTATCGACTTTAATGCTTTTTTCTTTTGCCATTTCTTCAGTCATTTCAATAGGAAAACCGAATGACTGAAAGAGCAGGAATGCTTCTTTACCCGATATGTTTCTTTGTTCGTTCGCTAATTTTTCAAACTGTCTTATCCCTCTTTCTATAGTTTTTCTGAATTTGTTTTCTTCTTCTTCAAGCTTTGTTATGATTAAATGTTTGTTTTTATTTAATTCTGAATAATCTTTGTATATCTCAAATATTGGTTCTACTACTTCTTTTGTAAAATTAATTTCTATATCTAAGAGCTTGCCGTATCTTATTGCTCTTCTGATTAATCTTCTTAAGATATAACCTTGACCAGTGTTCGACGGCAATATCCCATCTGCAATTATGAATGTTGATGCCTTTATGTGGTCTGCTATTATTCTCATTTCCTTTTTATGTTCTTGATATTCTTTTTTTGATATTCTTTCTATTTCTTTTATAATGGGTTGCCAGACTTCAGTTAAATAATTGTCATCTAAATTGTTCAAGACTGCCAATGTTCTTTCAACACCCATGCCTGTGTCTACATTTTTTTGTTTTAATGGGGGGAACTTACACTCTTGGGTTTTTTGATATTGCATAAAAACATCATTCCATATTTCTACCCATGCTTTATCTTCTGGATTGAATGCTTTTGGTATCTTTTTTCCAACATAGTAAAACATTTCTGTGTCTGGACCACATGGACCTGTATTTCCTGCGGGTCCCCACCAATTATTATCTTTCGGAAGGAAAGCTATCCTTTCTTTTGAAATTCCTAGAGATATCCAAACTTTGTAGCTTTCTTCATCTTTATCTGCATCATCATCTCCTTTGAAACAGCTGATTGCTAATTTTTCTATCGGAATTTTTAATATTTTTGTGAGGAATTCAAAGCTATATTCTATTGCTTCTTTTTTGAAATAGTCTCCTAAAGACCAGTTTCCTAGCATTTCAAAGAAAGTGTGGTGTGTTGTATCTCCAACTTCTTCTATATCATCTGTTCTAATACATTTCTGAACATTTACTAATCTTTTTCCTAAGGGATGCTTTTGTCCTGACAGATAAGGCACAAGAGGATGCATTCCTGCAGTTGTAAACAAAACTGTTGGGTCATTTACTGGAATCAAAGGAGAGTTTGGAATTTCTTTATGTCCTTTTGACTTAAAGAAGTCTATATACTTTTTTATAAGTTCCTTTCTGTTTATCATGTATAGACCTTGATTATAGGATTTTAATACTTGTTGGAATGCTACTTTGTAAATTGTTAATGCTGTCCAAGCATTGCTATTTTATGCCTTATTCTTTGTATCTCTTCTTCAAGAGAATCTCTTCTTATAGTAGATTGTTTATTCTTTACTATTTCTTCTCTTTTGGTGTCTTCTTTTATTTGAGGAATATATTGTATCATTAGCTCCATTTCTTTTTTTAAGTCAAGAATTACTTTTTTTAGCATGTTTTTGAGAGCAAGCTCTTCTTTTCTAAACTTCTTGTAATTATTGTATTTTTTTAGAGATGTAAGAACTTCCATTTCACAGTATAACAGCTGTTTTTTTCCTGCAATGACATGTGGCTTTTCAAGCCCTACGAACTGTTCTTCAATAGGCATTTTCGAAAATCTCTTTATTGATGAAAACTATTCTTGCTTTTATGCTCTCTATATCTTTCTCCCATCCACCTATCTCATTTTCTTCTTTTGTTTTAAAGTCCTTTATTACTTTTAGCAACTCGTCCATTTGATCTAACTTTTCTGATATTTTCATTAAAGAATCTCTTGCCTCCTTGAATTTGTCTAGTTTTACAAATATTGGCCTTTTATTGTTTGTCTGATTTATGAGGCTTTCTGCAGGTTCTTCTTTGAGAATTTGTCTTTCATGTATCTGAGGTATTGTTTTAGGAGACCATTCATTTAGTTCCATTGTTCTTACTGGTTTTGTCTGCATTTCTTCGTGATTCCATTCAGGTAATTCTGGAAGGTTTTTATCCTCATCTTCAACAGCGCTCTTTATCATGCTCTGGCTAAATCCCTTTTTCATCAGAGAATCTGGGAAAGAAGGCAATCCATGTATTTCGCTTTCCCCCTGTTTGGATTCTATGGGAGATAGGATTGTTCTTTCATAATCTCTCATTGATGGTGGGCTTGCCAATGGTAAATCGGGTAATTCCCCTTCGTTATTTTTCTTTTTCATTCCGAACATCTTCTAATGTAGCTTTTCAACTTTATTTATATAGGTTTATCTTAATTATTAAGGAGTTACACTTTTTTTAGAAAGGTTTTTATTGTCTGATTGTGAAAATTGCACATGATTGAAAAGTTTTTGAGAGAATATATTTCTATCGTCGCTGGATCTGGTGCTGATAAGATATTGGCAATTTTGTTTAATAAAAAGAATGTCAATGAGTTTTTGATAGCTAAGAAACTTAATATGACTATAAATCAGACCAGAAATATACTTTACAAGTTAGCTGATGGAGGTCTTGTTCATTTTATGCGTAAAAAAGATTTGAAGAGTGGGGGTTGGTATACATATTTTTGGACTTTAAATGAGAATAAATGTCTTGTTAACTATAAGGCTTCTATATTGAAGGAAATTGAAGAAATGAAGAATCTGTTGGAAGTTCAGAAGACAAAACAGTTTTACAAGTGCAACACTTGTGGTGCAGAGGTTTCTGATGAGCAGGCACTTCTTAATGAATTTACTTGCACTGAATGTGGAGAGGTTTATTCTTTGAAGGATTCTGCAGATAGCATAAAAGATATTGAAAAGTCCATTCAAAGGATACACGTTAAATCCTTCCAGATACAGGAAGAAATTGATAAGTTAAGTGTTTCTAGGGCTCCTAAGGCTCCAAAGAAGATCAAGAATGTTAAGACTAAAGTTAAGCAGAAGAAAAAAATTCAAGTTGTTAAAAAATCAAAGGTTAAACAAAAGAAGAGGAAGAAAAAATAAATAATGGTCTATCGAAGGGATTTTCGCCGTAATGGCGTTAGACACAGATTCTTACGTGGAATGAGCGTAACTAATTTGTTGATTATGATAACTGCTGTTATTTTCTTTGCTTTTTTAGTCGCGTCTTTTTTTTATCCTAGCTTTATAAGTTTTGTAGCTCTTAAACCATCTTTTATTTTATCGGGAATTTATTTGTGGACATTATTTTCTAGCATTTTTATGCATGGTAGTTTCTTCCATTTGTTTGTAAACATGCTTTCTTTGTTTTTTCTTGGGAATCTGACTGAACAGATTTTAGGACGCAGACGTTTTATTTGGTTTTACATTGTGGCTGGAATAGTTGGAAGTTTGTTTTTTGTTTTGTTTGCTTATTTAGGAACTTTATTTTATAGAGGAGACTTTATTTTCGGAGGAATAGATGATTTGGCCGTTGGTGCAAGTGGAGCTATTTTTGGACTTTTAGGGATTTTGGCCACTTTGCTCCCAAGGAAAAGAGTTTATCTTATTGTGGGGCCACTAATCGTTATAATAATTCAAGTTTTGGTTTCTGCTATTCCCAATGTGCCTACTTCTATTGCTAGCATTATTAATATTGCTTCAGGGATATTAATTTTTGTAATGATTTTCTCTATGTTTTCTTCTAATCTTATTTTCAGAAAAATTGCTCTGCCTTTAGGATTGCCATTTTGGCTTGCTCCTATTGTTGCTATAGTTCCTTTGTTAATCATAGGCTTTTTTATTAAACTTCCTATTAAACTTCCTATAGGGAACATGGCTCACTTTGGAGGTCTTGTCGCAGGATTGTTTTATGGAGCTTACTTGAGAAATAAATATAAGCACAAAGTTAAGTTACTAAATAAGATAATAAAATGACTTCAAAAGATATGAAATTTAGAAAGCGTAAATCTAATGATTTGTTTAGGAGTTCCTTGTTTTATATTTATGCGCAGAGAGCTTATATATATTCAATCGTTGCTGTTTTTCTGTTTGGTTCAGTTTTGGGATTTGTTTATTCTGGAGAGCTTGGATTTTTAGACAAAACTTTGGCTGAAATCTTTGAGAAAACAAAAGATTTGGGCTTTCTTGAAATGGTCTGGTTTATTTTTAGTAATAATATCGCTAGTGCAATAACTTCATTTGTTCTTGGTGCTTTGCTTGGAATATTTCCCATTTTTAATGCTGTTTTTAATGGAATTCTTTTAGGATATGTTTATTCAAAGGCTGTTCCAATTGCAGGATATTTTGTAATATGGAGAGTATTGCCTCACGGGATATTTGAGCTTCCTGCAATTTTCATTGCTTTGGGATTGGGAGTTCATCTTGGAGCTTCTTTTTTTGGAAAAGAAAAGATTAAGACCTTAAGCAAGAGATTTAGGCTGTCATTTAAGGCTTTTCTAACTGTTGTTTTGCCTTTGCTTGTTATTGCAGCAATTATAGAGAGTTTACTGGTAGTTTTTGCTGGATGAAACGTTTTTAAATTATGTTTGAATTACAAACTTATGGATGATTTGTCTTTGAGGGAATCTGTGTCTGAACTTGATGAAGCTCGCGAAGTAGATAATATTAGAAAGGTTGAGGCTGCATTGTTTGTCTCTGGAAAGTTCATGACTCTAAAGGAGCTTGTTGCTCTTACAGATGTAAATCCTCTGCTTTTGAGAGATATTTTGAGAACTTTGGAAGAAAAGTATAAAGGAAAGGGAATCGAAATTGTTCGCAGAGAGGATTTGTGGAAGATGGATGTTCATCCAGATTTTGTTTATATGGTTAATAGATTAGCTACTGGAAATTCCGAGTTTACAAAGGCTGAACAGGAGACTCTTGCGATTATTGCTTATAAACAACCCATAAAACAGAGTATGCTTATTAAAATACGGGGAAATAAGGCTTATGATCATGTTTCAAAATTTGTTTCAATGGGATTAATAAATAAAAAAAAGACAGGACACACAGCAGAAATTTCTTTGAGCGATACATTTTACAATTACTTCAATGTTGGCGATAAAGATTTTGAAAAAAATAAATTATCTTTAGTCGATAGTTAAAATGATTAATTTTGTAGAACTTATATTTTACATATATCTTTTTGTTGCCCTTTATATGACTAGTCTTCTTGTTTTTATATGGGTTCCAAATCACAGGAAGCTTTTTGATTATCCTGTTGGGAAGCCTGTACCTGTTAGCGTTGTGATTCCGTGTTATAATGCTGAGAAAACTATTGGAAAGGCAATAGAATCTGTTCTCGCTCTTAATTATCCAAAAGAATTGATTGAGATAATTGTTGTGGATGATAAGTCTAAAGATAACTCTGTTAGAGTTATAGAGAGCTATCTCTCTAAATATAAAAATATTAAGCTCATCAAACATAAAGTTAATTGCGGGGGTGCTGCAGGCACAACTAATACTGGAGTTAAGGTCGCTAAGTATGATTATATTTGTGTTACTGATGATGATTCTGCTCCCGAACATGACGCCCTGATTAAGATGATTGGTTTTTTACAGAATGATAATAATGTTGCCGCTGTCACTTGTGCAGTAATGGCTAGGGGTTCTTCAACTTTAATGCAGAAATTGCAGATGATAGAGTATTCTATAATCTCTTGGAATAGAAGATTGCTTGATTTCATTGATGCGGTTTATGTTACTCCAGGACCATTTGCTCTTTATCGTAAGTCTGTTCTTTTGGATGTTGGATTATTTGATGTGAAAAATATGACTCAAGATATAGAGATTGTTTGGCGCTTAAGATCTATGGGATATAAGGCTAGAATGTGTCTTGCAGCAAAGGTTTATTCGGAAACCCCCTTAAAGTTCAAGAATTGGTGGAAGCAACGTGTTCGCTGGAACATAGGAGGCTTACAATGTTTGGTGAAATACAAATCTTTCATTTTTAAAAATGGGATGCTTGGAGGATTTATAATCCCCTTTTTTAGCGTTTCTCTTTTTTTGGGATTCTTTGGATTAGGATTATTTATTTATCTTCTTTTTAAGAGATTAATTATTAACTTTTTGGTTACTAAATACTCTATTTATGGAGGGATTACTTTGGTTAGGTTACAAGATTTGAGTCTTCATCCAACTGTTCTTAACTTTTTTGGGGTTGTAATGTTTATATGGGGCTTTATCTTTGTGTTAATTGGTCTTGGAATAATGGATATGCGCGGAAGAAAGGAAACGAATACTTTTAATATTCTGTCTTATTTGCTTGTTTACTTGTCAATATACCCATTTATAATGGTTGCATCTTTGTACAAGTATATGAGGGGAAAATATTCATGGTGAATCTTTTATTTTGGAGGTCGTGGAATGAGTAAACACGCTTTTTGGCAGGCTCTTATTTTTACAGTGATTATATTCTCCTTGGGACTTATTTTAGGTTTTTTTCTGGAATCTAAGCAGTCCGATAGAATTTATTCAGATTTAAGAGAATCTGAGTTGAATATTCTTGATGAACAGCTTAGGCAGAAACTTATTTCAGATTCAAATTTATCCTGTTCTATATCTAAGGAAAGTCTTTTTCTTTTCGCAGATAAGATATACCAGGAGGCTTTAATTCTTGAGAATTTGGATGGTACTGGAAGATTAAGTAATCTTAATAGCATTCATAGGAGATATGATTTGTTGAGGACACTTTTGTTTCTTGAAGCTGGTAATCTTAAGAGTAGGTGTAGCGATAATTTTAAGATAATCACTTATTTTTATTACTATAATTCGGAGGATATTGGGATAAGTTCTAAGCAGAATTATTTTTCAAGACAGGTTTATGATTTAAAAATAAAATATCCTGAAGAGATTATTTTAATTCCTCTTGCTATAGATACTGGACTAGCTTCTGTTGATTTATTTTTGAAGTCATTATATATTGAAAGTTATCCTGCAATAGTTATAGATGACTTATATGTCGTAACTGATAACTTGACTTTAAAGGAATTAGAAAATCTTGTTTTTAACAACAGTTCTGTTTATTCACCATAAATGATTTAAATGCAGTTTCTTGGTACTTTTGATGGATTACCTTGATTTGAGACCTCATGAGATTGGGGACTATGTTGAAGCTATAAAAGATGGTGAAATAATAAGAGTTCCTGAACGTGTCGCTCTTTTAGAGGACCTTTTCATATTGCGTAAGATTTCAAAGGGTTCTCAGGTTTCGCAGAATATCCCTGTTGCTCCGTCAAATTCTTCTAAGAACCTTAGGGAATCTGCCCGAAATAGCACAATCATGTTTGATTGGAAACATGGTAAATTTGGTGGAAAGAAAAACAATGTTACTCAAGATTTAGTTTCTAATTTTAACTGGGAGATTTCAAGAAACAGGAAGATAAAGAATATGTCTAGGGCTAAGTTGGCTCAGATGATAAATTCTACAGAAGAGGATGTTAAGATGATTGAGTTAGGAGAGTTGCCAAAAGATGATTTTGTTTTAATCTCAAGGATTGAAAATGTTTTCGGAATTAACCTTCGTAAATACCCTGCTTCTATTGCACAGGTTAATTTAGAGGATTTGAAGAAGAATAATGAACAGAGGAAAAAAGAAGAAGAAAAAAAGGTTTCTAAGGACATATTCAAGGATTCTACTTCCTTTGCTGGAAATGATATAGAGATTTTGGATTGAAGTTTTAGATAGGTTTTAAAATTACGGTTACTCGTGACTTTGATGAGTGGAACAAGTTACGTTTTGGATTGTGGGAGATGTGGTTCTAAAAATGCTCTTTTTTCTTCTAGCGAATCAAAACCATTCGATTATAATTCTGCGGATTGTTTGAATTGTGGTTTTAGTTATTTTACTAAAATCTATATTCTCAAAAAAGATGAGCTTAATAAATTAAGAAAACAAATAAATTTCAAATCAAGTAAATTGACTAAACAAGAAAAAAATAATTGCAAAGATTTTAATAAGGTTTACATTAAATAAATTAATACTAGTTGAAATCTCCAACCTTTAGATCTGAGTTACAGTTGCGGAGATTATCAACGGTAATCACAAAACTACTATCAAACTCCACACTTTAGTATGGAGTAAAACTTATCAAAGTTTTGTGATTTAATCTGCTCAAAATTAATACATGCAAAGGTTTAAACGCACTTAGCCTTTGACAAATTTATGAAAAGACAGTATTATTCAGATACCATTATTAATTTTTTAAATTTAAGTTCTAGTGAGATACTTGGTAATCTTGCAAAAAATAATGACTTTTCTTTGGAACAAAATCAAAGAAATGCTTGGTTAGAAGAAATAGAAATACTCAAAAAAAATTTAATCCATTACAAGGGTATGATTTATTTTGAATGGATAATTCCTCGTATGGGGAAAAGAATTGATGTTGTGCTTATTATTGACTCTACTATTTTTGTTCTTGAGTTCAAAATTGGTGAAAATGAGTTTAAATCTCATGCCATAGATCAAGTTTTTGACTATGCTCTTGATTTGAAATATTTTCACGAAACTAGCCAAGGCCATTTTATTGCACCGATATTAATAGCTACTAAAGCTAAGAACTTTTCTACAACTATTTCGACTACAATTCATAATGATAAAATGCTTTTTCCAATAAATTGCAATAGTGAATTGTTACATAAGGTGATTGAAGAAGTTTTAGCTTTCACTAAAGAGAATAATATTAATATTGTTGAATGGGAAAATGGAACATATAAACCAACACCTACAATTGTCGAGGCTGCAACTGCTCTATATAAAGGTCATTCAGTAAATGAAATTTCTAGGAGCGAAGCAAATGCTATAAATCTTAGTAGGACTTCTAATACCTTATCTGAAATAATTAAATTTTCAAAAGATAATTCACGTAAATCTATCTGTTTTGTTACAGGCGTCCCAGGTGCAGGCAAAACTTTAATTGGGTTAGATATAGCAACAAAGCATATTGATAAGGAAAATGAAATTTATAGTGTTTTTCTTTCTGGAAATGGTCCTCTTGTTGCAATTCTTCGCGAAGCCTTGGTGAGGGATAAGATTAGTAGTGGTAAAAAGCTAGGGTACAAATATAAGAAAGGCGAAATAATGACCTCAGTTAGAATGTTTATTCAGAATGTCCATAATTTTCGCGATGAATGTATGGTGGATTTGAAAAAACCACCTATAGAACATGTTGCATTATTTGATGAAGCACAACGAGCATGGGATCTTAAACAAACAGCAAATTTTATGCAACGAAAAAAGAACTCTCCAAATTTTAATAAATCTGAACCCGAATTCTTAATCTCTTGTTTAGACCGCCATAAAGATTGGGCAGTTATTGTTTGTTTGGTCGGAGGCGGGCAGGAAATTAATACTGGAGAGGGAGGTATTAGAGAATGGGTTGAATCTTTGAATCGTTCTTATCGAGATTGGGATGTTTATATTCCCCCTATTCTCACAGATATGGAGTATGGTGCAATAGAAGTTTTAGAAGAAATTAAGTTACATTCAAAAGTTATTACTAAAGATGAATTACATCTTTCAGTTTCAATGCGTTCTTTTAGAGAAGAAAATTTATCTTTATTGGTTAAACAGGTACTTGATTTAAATTTGAATGAATCTAGAGAAACCTTAAAAAAAATAGAGGGTAAGTATCCTATTGTAATAACTCGCAATCTCGAAAATGCAAAAAAATGGCTTAAAGAACGTGCACGAGGTTCTGAGAGATATGGGATCGTAGTTTCTTCTCAGGCAGAGCGATTAAAACCTTATGCAATAGATGTTAAATCTCCAGTTAACCCGATTCACTGGTTTCTTAATGGAAAGAATGATATTCGCTCATCTTATTTTCTTGAAGATGTTGTAACTGAATTTCAAGTTCAAGGACTTGAACTTGATTGGGCTTGTGTAACCTGGGATGCTGATTTTCGTTATACTAAAAATGGGTGGAATCATTTTTCTTTTGTAGGTAAAAATTGGAATAAAATAAGAAAACAAGAAAACAAGAGAGACAGACTTATTTAAAGAATGCTTATCGTGTTCTTTTAACTCGTGCGAGACAGGGAATGGTGATTTTTATTCCTCAAGGTAATTCAGAAGATTCTACGCGTAAAGATGAGTTTTACGATGTTACTTTCAAATATCTACAGGAAATCGGTTTTAAAGAAATTTAATGTTTTTTATTAAATGTCTCCTCAGTAAACTATTAATTTCTTCTTAGAAAGCTTTAAAAATGAACATTCTAAGTTCTATACATGAACGTTGAAATTATATCTCAAGAACCAGGAATTATTGAGCTTCGCGTTGATAATCTCACTGTTGCAGAGATACTTAGAGTTTATTTGAACAATGAGGGTATTAAGTTTGCTGCATGGCGCAGAGATCATCTAACAAAACCCGTAATTTTCAGAGTCGAGAGTTCTGGAAAAAATGTAAAAAAAGATATTAGTGGTGCAGTAAGTGCCATAAACAAGGACTTGAATGCGTTTTCAAAGTTGCTTGGAAAATAGACAGGTTTATTAATCATTTTTTCTTTTCTTATTAAGGAGGTTTATATGGATTGCAAATGTAATTGGGTTGGAGCTATTCTTGCTATAATAATCATCGTTTTTGCTTATATGGCTAGTGCTTCTTCCAGATGGGTTATAATCATTGCCGCTCTTTTGCTTCTTTTACACGCTATGATGTGTAAGAAGTGTAGAATGTGCGGGGAGAGTATGATATCATCTAAGACTTCTAAAAAGGGTCGTAGATAATAGGATATTTTTTATAATTATTTTTTTATAGTCTTTTTTCTTTCTTTTTCTATGGGAAGAATTTCTGCAGGAAATTATGATTTGAATGTTTGGCTCAAGGGAGGCTATGACTCTGGAATCATAACTACTTTTTATGGTGGTCCTGGCTCTGGGAAGACTAACCTTTGCATGATTGCTGCTGTTTCTCAAGCAAAGAAAGGCAATAAGGTTATTTTTATAGATACAGAGGGGGGATTTTCTCCTGAAAGGGTAAAACAACTTTTTTCATCAAAATCTACTAATGGAGATAAGGAAGGACTTGACCTTGATAAAGTCTTATCAAATCTTCTTGTTTTAAAACCAACTAATTTTAAAGAACAGCAACAAGCATTTGACCAGCTCTTAAAATATGTTAAAGAACAAGTTTCATTGATAATTGTTGATGGGATGACTATGCTTTATAGATTGGATTTTGCAGATGCAAGAGACAGCGATAAGATTAGGGGCGAAGAGAATAATTTTGAGAATGTTCAGTCAGTTAATGCTATTCTGACCAAGCAGATGAGACTTCTTGTTGAGATTGCACGCAAGAAGGATATTCCTATTTTAGTAACTAATCAAACATATAATTGGAAAAATGAAGAGAAAATGGTTGCGGGGGATATAGTTAAGTATTGGAGTAAATGTTTGATTGAATTATCTAATGATTCCGGAAAGAGGACTGCTTACTTAAGAAAACATAGGTCTATGGAAGAAAAATCTCTTCCTTTTCAAATTTATGATGGGGGAATAAGAAAAAGAGGTTGGTTGTGATTAAATTAAAATACCTGGTTTCTTTTGATAAGTATGCATTATTCAAATTTTGTTGAGCTTTACGAGAAGATTGCTTTTACTACAAAGAAACTGGAGAAAATTAAAATTATCTCTGATTTTTTACCATCTCTCAAGGGAAATGAGGAGTATGTCTATCTTTTAAGAGGGAAGGTTTTTCCAGACTTTGATTCTAAAGAACTTGGAGTTTCTACTCAAATAGTCATAAGGGCTTTGAGTGTTGCGTCTGGTTTCTCTGGTGCAGAAATCCTTTCAAGGTTTAAGGAAATTGGAGATTTAGGAGATGTTGCAGTTAGTTTGCTGAAGAAGAAAAGACAACATTCTTTATTTTCTAAGAGACTTAGTGTATCTCATGTTATTGAAAGTATTAAAAAAATTTCTTCAGTTGGAGGAGAAGGGTCTATTGAAGGAAAAATATCTATTATTTCTGAACTACTTATAGAAGCTCATGAAAAAGAAGCTTGTTATATTGTTAGAACACTATTAGGAGATTTGCGTATAGGTGTTGCTGATGCAGTTTTAGTAGATTCTATACTAAGAGCGTTTTTTCCAGAGGATAAAGAGATGATTAATAAAGTTCAAAAGGCTTATGATTTGACAAATGATTTTGCTCAAATTTTAAGATTTGCATTTTCAGGAAAAGAACAATTTGAACACATCTCTCTTGTTCCAGGGAGAGCTTTGAATGTTATGCTTGCAACTAAAGTTTACGATATTAAAGAGGCTTTTGATGTTTGTGGAAGACCTGCCGCATTTGAGCATAAGTATGATGGTTTTAGAATAATTGTAAGTTCTGACGGTAAAAATATAAAACTCTTCACTCGTAGATTGGAAGATGTAACTGCACAATTTCCAGAAGTTGTTGAAAGTGTTTCTAAACATGTTCATGCAAAGAGTTTCATTCTTGATACAGAAGCGGTTGGTTTCGAGTCTAAAACTGGAAGATACCTTCCTTTTGAGGCTATAAGTCAGAGAATAAAAAGAAAATATGGGATTTCAGAATTGGCTTCTAAAATGCCTGTTGAACTAAAGGTTTTTGATGTCCTATACTTGGATGGAGAAAATAAATTAGATTTTCCATTTGCTGAAAGAAGAAAAATACTTGAAAAAATTGTAGATTCTGTTTCTTGGAAGATTTCTCCTTCAACACAGATTGTTACAGATTCCGAAAAAGAGGTTGAAAAATTTTACAAAGATGCTTTACGAATTGGTGAAGAAGGGATAATGGTGAAAAGTATTAATTCTCCTTATGTTTCTGGAAGATACGTTGGGAATATGGCAAAGCTTAAGCCTAATGTAGCAGATTTAGATTTAGTTATTGTAGGAGGAGAATACGGCACTGGAAAAAGGGTGGGAGGGTTGACTAGTTTTATAGTTGCTTGTAGAAAGGGAGAAGATTTGTTGGAGGTTGGACGAGTCTCTTCTGGATTAAAGGAGAAAAGTTCAGAGGGAACAACTTATATGGAAATTGATTCCTTGTTACAACCACTCATAATAAAAGAAGAGGAGAATATTGTTTATGTTAAACCTCTAATTGTTGTGTCAGTTACTTACCAAAATATTCAACCAAGTCCGACTTATTCTTCAGGGTTTGCCTTGCGCTTTCCAAGGATTACTCATTATCGTCCGGAAAGGGGGATTAGAGATATAGCAACTGTAGAGGAGATAATGAGGGAAGTTGCTAAAAATTCAAGTAAACTAGCAAAAAAATGACCTAATAAGGTTTATAAAGCAAAACCTTATTTAAAGGTTAATGTCTGAAGTAAAATCTAATTTGATCGTTCAGAATATTGTTGCGACGGCTTCTCTTGGGAAAGAAGTTTCCTTAACTAAACTTGCAAAAACACAGAGTAATACGGAGTATAATCCAGAACAGTTTCCAGGTCTTGTTTTAAGAGTTAAAAAACCAAAGTCTGCAGTTCTTGTTTTCTCATCAGGAAATTTGGTTTGCACAGGCACTAAGAGTGTTGCTCAAGTGAAGGAAGTAGTTAATCAGGTGATAAAACAGCTTGCTAAGATAGGAGTTAGGATTACCGCTAGTCCCAAGATAACTGTTCAGAATATTGTTGCTTCTGGAAGTATTGACATTGATTTGAATTTGAATATTTTGGCGCTTGAACTTGAGAATACTGAATATGAACCCGAACAGTTTCCAGGTCTTGTTTACAAACTTGGTACTCCAAATGCAACTTTTCTTCTTTTTTCTAACGGTAAACTTGTTTGTACAGGTACCAAGAATAAGGCAGAGCTTGATGATTCAATGGTGCAGTTGAACAAGAATGTTAAAGAAGTTTTGAAGAGACTTAAGAAAGAAAATTCATAAAGATTTCTGTAAATATCTTTTCACTCCTTTAGTTTATAGTAGTTTTTGGGGTATTTTTTAGGTTGCAATTAGGTTTATAAACTACACTTTTAGATTCTTTGATATGGCTATTGAAAAAATTTTTGAAGGTTTTGATAAACTTTTTCTTTCTGGGTTGGGGGATGCGATAAATGGAGAAAGTAGAAGAGAATTTTACGAAGTATTTAGGGCAGGATGTATTAGATTATTACGGGAAGCATATGATTCAAATAGGGTTGGTCCAGATCTTATACCGGATGAAATTGGATATTGTAAGGTGCTTGTGGCCGCTGGGCTTCTTGATGAATTTGGAGATAAAAACAGCTCTATTTATTATATTCCTTCAGATGAGACAAGGGATTTAGTTGAGAATTCTAGGTAAACTGACTTAACTTGCTTTGTTGTTTTTTCATTTTGAGAATTACTGATTTACTGGTGTAATTTGTTACTGGTTGTTTTATTCTTGATTGAATTGAACTTAAGGCTTCTTGCAAATAGAAAAGTTTATATAAGACATATGTCTTACTATGATATGCCTAGAAAATTAGATGAAAATAAAGTAACTAAAATAAAAAATATTTTAAGAAAAAATACTCAAGGTCTTTGGGTTAGGGAGATTGCTCGGAGATGTGAGTTAGATAGGTCAACTGTTTCAATTTATCTTTCTAAACATATGAAAAATGAAGTCGATGTAATATCTATTTCAGGCCTTGTTAAAATTTACAAGCTGAAGAGGTAATTTATGAAAAATCTGGTTAATCTAAATGATTTCCTTATAGGACCATTCTACATAGATTTATCTGATGAATGTAGGATTTCTTTAATAAACAAAAGTTTAAACAAAGTAGGCTCAAAGGATAATCTTTCTAATAAGTTAAATTGTTCTAAAAAATCTTTAAATGAAATAATTGTGGGGCAAACAAAATATGGTCGGAGATTTATACCAGCCAATATTTTAAAAAATTTGCTTTCAATTCTTTCTTTAGATGCACTAGATATTGAGACTCATGTTTTGCATTTAAGGCGGGGAAGGAGCGCGAGAGAAGTTGCCGTTAAATTGCCTTTAAATTCTAGTCCAGAGCTTTCTCTATTAGTCGCTAAAGCTTTAGGAGATGGATGCATTTGTTCTGACTGGAGATTTGATTATAAAAATAACAGCATGGAGCTATTAGACGAAGTAATAATGGCTGTGGAGAAAGCAATTGGTAAGTCTAAATTTACTTTAAATAATAGGGGAAATAATTGTTACGACCTTAAATTCTCACCAGTTATTGGATATGTATTGAATAAACTGGGAGTTCCACAGAGTTATAAGATTAATCAGCCCGCTGAAATACCTGAATGGATTAAAAACGGAGATTTAAACTGTAAGAAGAGTTTCATTAGGGGTTTATTTGATGATGAGTCTTGTGTAGATTATAAAGGTAAACGAATTATTATTGCTTTTAGCAAAATTAAAGATTTAGAAGATTCATTGCGTGATTTTTTAATTTCCATCAAAAATATGCTTTTAGATTTTGGAATTGAAACTAGCAAGATTAGCTTACAAAAAGATTATTGTGGCAAGAGATTATTAAGATTTCAAATATATGGTCAAGATAACTTTAGAAAATTTCAAGAGAGCATTGGCTATACACATGTTAATAAAATAAAATTCTTAGAAAAATTGCGCAATAGCTATATTAATATTCATAAAAATAAAGATGCTGTTTTTAAAAGTATTATTGCTTCTAGTAATCCAATCACAGCTAGGGAAGCAGCAGAGAACAATAATATTAGTGTTAAACTTGCAAAATTTCATTTATCAAATTTAGTATTAGAAGGGAAAATCAATAAGTCTAAGGGCATGAGCCCAAATATTTGGGGAGCCATTGGTACTAAAGTATTAAATAATCGTGAGAATATTTTGGAACTATTAAGTAAAAAAGAATTAACTGCTAATAGCATTTCTAGAGAATTACTATTAAATGAGAAATATGTTTTTTATTTGTTAAATTATCTTGAACATAATGGCTTAATATCCTCTAATTGTTTACATCCTAGAATTTGGAAAGTTAAGTGATAAAACTTTGAAGTGTTTTCTGTTTTATGTCTTTTAGTATTTGGCTTTTATTTAGATAGTTACTAATTGGAGTTTTAAGTCGAGTTTGTACGTCGTTAAGAGATTCTTGTAATGTTTCGAATCTTTTTGGTTCTTCTTTCATAGCAGATCTTATTATCTCCCTTAATATTCCTACGCCACAAGGAGCATAATATTGGGGACGAATTTCTCTTAGAACGAGTACAGATGCTTGTTTTCGAACGTGCTCAAGATATTCAGTAATGCCGAGCCTTGCACTATAATATCCACCAGTAACACTTTCAGCATATTTCTTTCTTTTAAAGATAGACTCATAATCTTGCCAAATTCCCCCATTTAGTTTTGTTGATATTTCTATAACTTCGAAACTCCAGTATCTTGGAAGTAAAATAATCTCATAATGATTTCCAATATATTCACCACTAAAAACAAGATATTCATTGATTTGTGGAAAATATCTAATCTTTTCAATTTTCTGTTCAGATAATGTTGAATCAACGCAAGTTACTGCCCATCTTGTAGGTACTAATTTTCTATTTTTTTTCATGCCTAAAAGTCCTGCTGATAATATTTTTATTATTGTTGATGTTTGTGTGTTTACCTTATGCAATTCTTGAATAGCTGTTGCTGACTTTGTTTCTTTGTCATTGACTAAATAGTCTACTTTTGGTTTTACAGGGGCGTTTTCTTGCAGTTCTGCTTTTTCTACTTCTGCGGCTTTGGGTATTAAAGGACTCCTGTCGTCTTGCTCTTTATTTGCAGTTACTGGTTTTTTTAAATAGAATTCTGTTGCAATTGATTTGTGAGTCATTGCAACTTCTTTCATTACAGAGAGAAATTTTGTTTCTAACTTTTTTATATTGCTTTGAGTTCTTCCATATATTAGTTGATTCCTGTAATTTACTATTTGGGAAATAGAAAGCTTGTTTTCGTGCCATGATTCGGGGGAAGACATTATACTTGTGTCTCCTGTTTCTTGGGGGGCTAGAATGCCTGTATAAACATTGGGGTAGTTCCATTTTCCTATAAATATCTCTGGGGGGGTTGAGCCACTGAAGTTCTGTATTTTTATTGGCTTGCCTATGAAAAAAGAATGCTTATCACATTCTTCTTCACCACATGTTTTGCAAATTGACATTATTTTTGATAATTATCTTTGTTTATAGAAATTGTTGTGTTTTTTTACTATTTTGTTTTTCAAAAGCTTTATATATACGTATACATATACGTATACATATACGTATACATGGTTAAAATGGTATCGTTATCTGACAAGGCATATGATAGGCTTAAGGTAAGAAAAGGATTAAAATCTTTTTCAGAAGTTGTAGTGGAACTTACCAATGAGAAATCTGAGAAATATAAGGATATTATGAAATTTGCTGGAATATTCAAAGATAACTCTGATGAATGGGGAAGGATTGAGAAAGAGATATATGCTGAAAGAAAAAAAGCAAAACTAAAGGATTACAAATGGTAAGGTATTGTCTTGATACCGGGATTGTAATCGCATTTTTTAGAAATGATTCTTTAATAACTAAAAATATTGAGAATCTCACATCCAATAATGAAATTTGTATCAGTTACATAACTTTATGTGAATTATATAAGGGAGTATATAAGTCTTCTAACCTTAATTATGAATTATTTTGGATTACGGACTTCATAAATTCTTTAGACATTCTTAATTTTAACAAAGAATCATGCAGATTTTTTGGAGAAAGATTTGTAAAATTGCAAAAAGAAGGTAAAATGGTTGATGATTTAGATTTAATGATTTCTTCAATTGCCCAGACAAATAACGCCATATTAATTACTAGAAACAAAAAAGACTTTGAAAATACAGGGGTTAAGTTAGAGGTCTGGTAATTATTCTTCTGCTTCAATTTTTATGCGCTTTTTATGAAGTTGGAAGTCTATAAATCCTATTATTCCTAAAATAAATCCTCCAATGATTGTTGCTATTCCTATGCTTAGCAATGTTCTGTTGTTATTGGACAACTGTATTAATGCAAATCCCAAGATTAAAGCTGAAAATGTGGTTCTTATATATGAAAGAAATGTTCTTTCATTTGCAAGAAGAGTTGTTTCTTTTTCTAGTTTGAGTTTACTCCCTTTTTTCATAAAGGGATACGTAGTTGTTTGTTATTAAAGATTATCTTTACAGACATAAAAACATTTTGCTTCTTAATTCTTTAAATCAGAGATTCCTAGAAGGATGAATAATGCTCCAATCATAGTAATGAGCCAGAATAATCCGCCTTTAAAGAATTCTCCTGCTGCATCCCAAAAGTTCCATGCTCCCCAATTTTGAGAATAGTATGCAACTAATATTGCTCCAACAACTAAAATAAGACCTACGAGAAGTTCTGACCATTTATTCATTCTCAATTCTAATGCTTGGGGTATTTAAAGATTTTTATGATTTGGAGTATGTGTAAAAATATATAAGTTGTCTAGTTGTTTTACAGTCCTGTAGAAACTCCTTGCTTTTATTCTGTTGTATCTAGAGATATTAGAATGGAATAGATTACAGGTTCAAATAGACTTGAAGTTTTGTTGAGATTTAAATAGGAGCATATTTTACATATTTCATGAATAACAGTTCAATAGTAATAGACTTGGATAATCCTAAAACCAATCTGGTTGCCGAAGCTTTGTCAAACAAGACATGCATAAAGATACTTAGCTTGCTCGCTGAGAATGAACTTACTGCTACAGATGTATCTGGCAGGCTTAACATTCCATTAAACACTACTGGTTATAATTTAGACAAATTAATTTCTTCAGGACTTGTAGAAAAGTCTTCAAACTTCTTTTGGAGTGTTAAGGGAAAGAAAACTCCTGTGTATAAAGTTGCAAATAAAAGGATAATAATCTCTCCAAAAAGACAGATTAGAAGTGTTATTCCCGTTGTTATTATTTCTGGAATTTTTGCTTTAGTTTTAAAGACAGTTTTTGTTGAATCTCCCACTTATGTTGCAAATAAGTTTGCTTCTGATTCTGGAGCTTCTGCTTTAGTTGCAGAGAGTGTTACTTTGGGTAGCACTGGTTTGTTAAGTGCTGGATGGATATGGTTCTTTGTAGGAGCTTTGTTTTCTTTGGCTGTTGCTATCTTATGGGATTTAGCTTTAAGCAGGAGGTCATTGAGATGAAAAGTAAGTTAATTTTAATTTTGGGAACTCTTTTGATTGTATCTATTGTTTTAGGGCTGTATTTCAATGAAAGTATCTCTATTGGTTCTAAGGATTTGAAGAGATTTAGTTCTTACGATGAATTAGCTTCTTATGTTAATGAATCTAACAAGGAGAATTATGGATTTAGGACAGATTCAGAAGAATCTGTTTTTACTCCCGAATCTGCTTCTGTAACAAGCACTTCTGGTGCAAAATCTGATTCTGTTGCTTTTGCTAATGATTATTCTGCAACAAATATTCAAGTTATAGGAGTTGACGAACCAGATACTGTTAAAAATGATGGCAAATATATTTACAAGGTTAATGGGAACAAAGTTTATATAATTCAGGCTTATCCGGCAGATTCTGCTAAGATTATTTCGGAACTAAAGTTTGATAATTATGTTAATGGCATCTTTGTTGATAAAAATAGATTAGTAGTCATTGAATCTTCTTACGGTTATTATGGTGGGTATACTGGTCCTGAAATAGCTGTTTCTAGTACTTATGAAAAAGCGGTTTCTCCCGAAGAAGGATTAGTTATTCCAGAACCTTCTCCGATGAATGACCCCCAGCCAGGAATTGGAAAACCTTCAGATTATGAAGAAGTTATTACTATTCCAGAGAATTATGGCTCTTCTGTAAAGATTCATGTTTATGATATAGAAGATAATCTTATTTTAAACCCTGAACTACTCGATACATTTACTGTTGAAGGAAATTATTATACTGCAAGGCTTATTGAAGGGAATGTTTATGTTGTTTCTAATAAATATATAGGAAACTCTGAACCTGTTGTTCCGTTTTTTGGAGTCGGAGAGGATGTTGAAATAGCTGATGCAAGCAGAATTTACTATCCTGGATATTATCAATCTGACTTGATGTTTACTTCTGTAATGGCAATAGATATTTCTTCTCTCAAATATGAGGGAGACGTTTTTCTTACAGGAACAAGCAATTCAATATACTTTTCTAAAGATTCTATATTTTTAACAAGTGCTAAACCTTATGATTATTCAAAGATTAATATTCAAGGAGAATTGGAGATTTATTCAAAAATTTTATCTGGAAGTGCTAAATCCGAAGCTGAAGAGATTCTTGATTCTGACACAGACTACTATTCTAAATCTCAGAAATTGAGCCTTGTTGTTCAAGAATACTTCAATGGACTTGATGATTACGAAAAGAAAGATTTTGAGGATTCTTATTCTGATGCTTCAAAAAGCTATTACTCTGAAATATCTAAAGAATATGAGAAGACTTTAATTCATAAAATAAGAATAGATGGTCTTGATGTAGATTATGATGGTGTTGGAGAAGTTCCTGGCTATGTTTTAAACCAGTTTTCTATGGATGAATATGAGGGCAATTTTAGAATTGCAACAACTACTGGAAATATATTTGGAAGCTTTCAGAACTCTTTGAATCACGTTTATATTCTTGATGATGGTCTTGAAATTGTTGGAAGTGTAGAGAATCTTGCTTCAGGAGAAAGAATTTATTCGGCTAGATTTTTAGGAGATAAAGCATATATGGTTACATTTAGACAGATTGATCCATTGTATGTTATTGATTTGTCTAATCCAAAATCTCCAGAAGTTCTTGGATATCTAAAGGTCACTGGATTTTCAAATTATCTTCATCCTATTGGAGATAATTTACTTATGGGGATCGGACGCGAGGTTACATTAGATGGAAAACAGAAGGGCTTGAAGATTTCTATTTTTGATGTTTCTGATTTTGAGAATCCTAAAGAAATTGATAATTATGTTGTAGAATCAGATTCTTCATATTCAGAAGCCGAATATGAACATAAAGCTGTTTTGTTTGATGATGAGAAAGATTTGCTTGTAATTCCTGTTTCTTATAATAATAACATTAATGGAAGAGATTGGGAATATTGGCAAGGAGCATTTGTTTTCACAGTTACTGATGAAGATGTTTCTTTGAAAGGGAAGATAGACCATACTATTGAAGTAAACAAAGGCGATGGTGTTTTGGGAGCTGATGTTGAACCATCTTATTATGGAGTTACTCAAGGATATGTTTCAAGGTCATTGTTTATAGAGGATGTTCTTTATACTATTTCAGATTATTTGATTAAGGCTAATAGCTTATTGGATTTGAAAGAAATAAAAAGTGTGAAGCTTGATTTTACAGAACCAATCTATACAATTTATGGGACTGGAACTTCTGTTTCTTCTGTAGGGCTGTTGGATTGAGTTGGATTTTTATGCAATGAATAATTAAAACTAAACTTCTAAACTATTAAAAACCCTTAATTGTCTTGTTCATTAACATGCTTACTAAAAAACAACTTTCTGAAATACGCGAGCATCTTGAAATGGCACAGAATCCAATATTCCTTTATGATAATGATGTAGATGGGCTTTGCAGTTATGTTCTATTGAGAAGATTTATTGGTCGTGGAAAAGGCATTGCAGTAAAATCGCACCCAAATGTAGATATTAATTATGTTAAGAGAGTTCAAGAGTTGAATGGCGATTGTATATTTGTTCTTGATAGGCACAGTCTTGGAAGAGAATTTGTTTCTGAAATTTCTATGCTTCAATTACCTATAGTTTGGATAGATCATCATGATGTTTCCGAGGAAAGACATGATTATCGTCTTCTTTACAGATTTAATCCCTCAAAAAATAAAAGAAAGAGCTATGAGTCTACAACATATCTTTGTTATAAGGCTACAAAACGTGCTGAGGATGTATGGCTTGTTTTAATGGGGTGCATAGCAGACCATTATATGCCCGATGTTGTTGAAGATTTTGTTAAAAATTATGCTCCTTTTTGGGGAAAGAATATAACTGAACCATTTCAGGCATTATATTCAACTGGAATAGGTCGTTTGGCAAGAGCACTTAGTTTTGGGTTGAAGGATTCTATTACCCATGTTGTTGAATTGCAGAATTTTTTAATTAATTGTAAAGACCCTTATGAATTGGAACATGAACTTGAAAGAGAAAGCGCTTTTGGAATAAAGTATAAAGAAATAATGAAAAAATATTCTTCTCTACTTAATGATGCTTCGAAGAGTGTTCCGGGAAAGTTACTTTTTTATAATTATGGAGGACAGATGAGCATAAGCGCAGACCTTTCTAATGAACTTTCTTATATTTTTCCTAAATCTTATATTTGTGTAGCTTATAGCGCTGGACCAATAACTAATATTTCGTTGAGGGGAGATAATGTAAAAAAAATAATTTCTGAAATATTACCCTTATTTGATGGGGCTACTGGCGGAGGCCATAAGGATGCAGTGGGTTCTAGAATAAGGACTGAAGATATAGATAAATTTAGGATGGAGCTTGAGAAGAGAATTTAAAAACTAAATTTTTAACTCATTTGCATGGCAGATAGAAAAATACCTATTCATATTGGAATTATTCCAGATGGCAATCGTAGATGGGCTGTTTCTAAGGGTCTTGATAATCTTAAAGGGTATTCTAAAGTAGATTATAACCATTTGGAAAGTTTACTATTGGAAGCTAAAAAGTTAGGAGTTAAGTATGTTAGTTTATGGTTTTTTTCAACTGAAAATTGGAAAAGACCTAAAATAGAAGTTGATTTTCTTTTTAATCATTTTTTGAAAAATACTGATAAATTGTTGGAAGGGTGTTTGAAAAATAAAGTTAAAGTAAGGCATTTAGGCAGGAAAGATAGGTTGCCCAAAAAAGTTCTTGATGCTTTGGATAAACTTGAGTCTGAAACTTGCGGTTTTAAGGACTTTACTGTTCTTTTGTGCGTGGATTATGGGGGAAGAGATGAAATATTGAGGGCAGTAAATAAAGTTTTAAGTTTAGGAGTCTCAAAGATTGACGAAGATAGTTTGAGGAATCTTTTGGATACGAAAGATATCCCAGACCCTGATTTAATAATAAGGACATCTGGTGAAATGAGGCTTAGTGGATTCATGCCCTTTCAATCAGTTTATAGCGAATTTTATTTTCCAAGTATGCATTTTCCAGATTTTAAACCTGAAAATTTGAAAGAGGCTGTTGAAGAATACTCTAAGCGTAAAAGAAATATGGGGGGGAATTGATGTTCCTTAGAATAATTGTATTTTTATAGTTGGCAGTTTATTTTTGATTATGATTTATATTGTTAATTACGCTATTAGATGTGGTGTTTCTAATGGTCTTGGAACTAAGTTCTCCTCATCGTTAGATGAAGAATTGAGATTTTCCTCTATTTATGATATGCCTGAAGAATTAGTTGGTCATGCGAAAAATGAAATTAGACGCAGTATTTTATTGAGGGGTTATTTGACTGATCCAGAGGATTCTTGTGTTACTGCAAGACTTGTTTCATTAAGAAGAGATGATGGGGTTAGAGTTCCATTTGAAGATGGAACAAATGTTAGAGTAAGCCAGGTAGAACTTTTACTTGCTCTCCTTGATTAATTTGATTTCTTGTTTTGTTTCTAAAGGAATATTGATTGGGAAATTTGACTGTATGATTGTATAAATCAATTATTCAATTAACTTAATATATCCCTGTTTTTTATTTGATATATGGGCAAACTAAAATGCGGACTTGAGATACATGCTTATCTTGTGACTGCTGAAAAGCTTTTCTGTCGTTGTAAGGCTTCTCGGGAAAGAGGGCTTGAGCCAAATACTTTAATTTGTCCGATATGCACCGGACAACCTGGAGCTAAACCAATGGCTCCAAATTCTAATGCTATAGAAAAGGCAGTGCAAATAGCTTTGCTTCTTGGATGCAAGGTTAATACAAATATTCCATGGATGCGTAAACATTATGATTGGCCAGACTTGCCTAAAGGATATCAGACTACTATGAGTGGACCCCATGCTACTCCCTTGGGGGTTTCTGGAAACTTTGAAGGGATTAGTATAGATAGTATGCATGTTGAAGAAGATCCTGCATCTTGGGATCCAAAAAATGGAGCTGTAGATTATAACAGAAGCGGGTTACCCTTAGTAGAGATTGTAACTGCTCCAGATTTTAAGAATGCGGATGAAGTTTATGTTTGGGTCAATAAACTTGTTCATGCTTTGAATTATTTGAAGGCTATAGATACAAATGCTGGAATAAAGGCAGATGTAAATGTCTCTCTTGTTGATGAAACTGGAAAGCAAAAGACAGAACGTGTTGAAATTAAAAATATTACATCTATCGAGGCTATGAAATCCGCTATTTTATTTGAGCATCAACGCCAAATTAATGAAGGAAGTGTTAGAGAGACTAGAAGATTTGATGAAGCTAAGGGAATTACTATGAGAATGAGGGGAAAAGAAGTTGCTGATGATTATAGATTCATAGTTGACCCTGATTTGCAAATGGTTGTCTTACCTAGAAGTTTTGTAGAGAAACAAAAGAAACTTATTCCAGAGCTCCCTTCTGTAAAACTTGATAAGTTGATTAAGAAATATAAAATAGATGAAAAGAATGCTACTGTTCTTTCTAAAGATATTGATATAGTTTTATTTTTTGAAGATGTTTCAAAGCATATTGAGGGGAAATTTGCTTTGTCTTGGGTTACTGTTGAGCTCTTGAGAGTTTTAAATTATAACAATAAAAGATTAGGTGAAGTTTCTATTTCAGTTGAGCATTTTGTTAAATTACTTAAGATGGTTAGGGACAAGAAGATTACAGAATTGCAAGCTAAGCAGATATTGAATAAGTTTGTGCCTACGAGTTTTGACCCTTCTAATGTTGAAGGAAGAATAAGTGGTGAGAAGGAGCTTGAGCCAATTGTGAAGAAAGTAATTAATGATAACTCAAAAGCTGTGCTTGAATTTAGAAATGGAGATATAAAAGCTTTTAATTTTTTGATTGGAGAGGTAATGAGAGCTACAAATAGAAGGGCTGATTCTGTTGCCGTTAGAAAATTGATTGATAAAATTATTGGTAAATGACTCTCTTTTCTAACTCTGGCAGATTCATTAAATGGGTAGATTTAAAATACTCATTTTTACTTGGTTTAGTAAGGCCCTATAAGTTAACGGATAGACTCTCCGGCTTCGGACCGGAAAACCGAGGTTCGATTCCTCGTGGGGCCGTTATTTAATTTGAGGTTGGTACATACATTTTTATATTATTTAATCTTAGAAATTGTATGAAAAATAAAAAAGATGTTTGTTGCAAGAGTGGAAGTGGTGCTTGTGGTGGAGCAGTTTATGGATTAGGATTTATTGGTGCAGTTATTTACTTTGTATCTGGGGCTGTTGGATTTTGGGCCGGAGTTCTTGGAGTTCTTAAGGCGCTTGTTTGGCCTGCTTTCTTAGTTTATGAGATATTGAAATTTTTAGGGATTTGAAATTAGTAGCTTTGTCGAATATAAAAATTAAAAAAATATCGATAGGTTTTTAAGCTAAATTTCTAGCTATTTTTATGAAGAAAGGAAGACTAGTTGCTCAAGAAGAGGGTATGGGATGCGGATTGGCTTGTGTAGCTTCTGAATTAGGGATAAGTTATCAGGATGCAAGACAATTATCTGGAAAACCTCAAAATTCTAGTGGGACAGGTTATTCTTGTAAATGTTTAGTTGAAGTTTTAAATCGCAAAGGAAGAAACTATGTTTTTAGAAAAGCTGAAGATAGAAGTGAAAGGGAACTTGAAAAAGTTGGAACAATATTTTGTTAGGGATGGAAAAGATGACTCATGGGGGCATTATCTACTAAGAACTTCAAAAGGTTGGATGAATCCTTGGATAAATTGGCCTTCAATTAATCCTGCAAGAGCAGGTTATGAAAAAGAATTTATTGGTGAAATTGAATGGATTATTTATGAAAAATAAATAATCTAATAATCTTTAAGAAACTCTTTGTTTTTTTCTATAAACTTTATGTTTTGTTCTGCTATTTCAAAAGCGTTTGCTTGCACAATTTTATAAGGGATCTTATTTTTTTCTAGAAAATCTTTTACTTCTTTTTTTCCAGACTCTGTTGTCTGCGATATTACTAAAGTATCTATGAAATCTCTCATTAAATATTTGTTATCTTTATGTTTTTTCATGTTTTCCCAGTTTTTTTCAAACCAACTCATTATTATTTTTTGACATAAGGGATTAACGAATATGTTTCTGAATACAAATAATAGATCTTGAGGTCTTACTTTTTCAGTTAGTGCATAATCAAGTGCTCTAATTATAATTTTTTCTTGACTGAAATAGTATAATCCAGACAAGAGTTTTATTTTAGACTCTTGATTTGATTCTTTTTCATATTTCGAAATCATGTCTTTAAATGTATTTTCATTTCCGTTTTTGGAAACTATGCAATATATTGAGCCAGCTATGTCTAGTTCGAAGTTTCCTTTTAGGTATCTGCTTTTGGCCTCTGTTATTGTTTCTTCGTCATTAGCAAAGCCACAGAAATGTATACAGAGATTTCTCATCAATCTTTCATCTGAAGAATCTTCTTTTTTATTATCCCAACCAAGTTTTTTAAGAATCGATTTATAGGATGGAAGGAGTAATCTTATTATTTTTTCCTTTGTTTTGGGCCACCATTTTTCATTGCCAAACAATCTGTCCAATTTTTTTATGTTTGAAGATATTTCTGCTAAAGTGAAATAATTTGCTTCATCTAAATAATTGTTTAAGAAACGAAGATATTCTTCAAGACTTTCTTCACCTATGTTTGAGAGAGCCCATAAGTCGTTGTGTACCCCCCATCTGTCTTGTTCATTTAGCCTTTTTTCTTTTATCATTATCCCAAGGTTTTTCAACAGTTCTTTTGAATATTTTGTCCTGTAAAATCCTAGTTGTTCGTGATTTGATTTTAGATATTGTTCCTTAATTGGATAAATTTCTTCTTTTTTCTCAAAAAGCTTGTAGTGGCATGTATCTTCTGTGCATATTGATAAAGGAATTGGCCATACTTGGTTTGTTGTTTTGTTGCATCTTTTTTGAGAGATTTTTAATCCATATTTATTTTTTTCTATTGAAATTAAAGGGTATCCCGGCTCTGAAACCCAATATTTCATCATCTCTTTTATTTTCTTGCCTTTTGAGACTTCATTTAGGGACTCCCAGAGGTCGGTGGCTTTTGCGTTACTATAAGAATGTTTTTTTAGGTAATTTGAGACTCCTATTCTAAATGCTTCTTCTCCTATGTAAGATTCAAGCATTCTTAAGACGCTTCCTCCCTTTTGGTAACTTATTTCATCAAAAACTTCTTCTATTTCTTCAGGGCTTTTGACTTCAACTTCAATAGGGTGCGTTCCCTTTAAAGAATCCTTGAATAGTCCTAATGACAAATCGTTTGAAAGATAATCATTCCAGACATTCCATTCAGGATTGTAGTGGTCAACTGCCTTGAAAGCCATATAATTTGCAAAGCTTTCATTAAGCCACAAGTCATTCCACCATTTCATTGTAACTAGGTCTCCAGACCATTGGTGCCATAATTCATGAGAGATTACTTCCGCGGACACCTTTTTTCTTGCCATAGAGGTTTTTTCTTCGTTTACCAATAAGACTAGTTCTCTAAAAGTAATTGCTCCCCAGTTTTCCATACCAGATATTATAAAATCAGGGATGGCTATCAAGTCAAGTTTTTCTAGTGGGTATGGAATTTCTGAATAATTTTCAAAGTATTCTAAGTATTTTTTAGTCTGCTCTAAGGCAAAATCTGCATCTTTAGTTTTACCAGGAGTTGTTACAACTCTTAATTTAACAGATTTATAATTATCTTCTTTGAATTCAAAGTTTCCTATTCCCAGATAAAATAAATAGGTTGACATTTTTGGAGTTCTTTTAAACTTAACTATTTTTTTGTTTTTTTCTATATTCTCTGATTGGATTTGCATGTTGCTTATTGCTTCAAGGTCCTTGTTTATTATTGTGGTTACGTCAAATGTTGCTTTTTTATCTGGCTCATCAAAACACGGAAAGATTTTTCTTGCATGGGACGCTTCACATTGAGTCGTTATTAGATAGTAAGTTTTACTGTTATGCTCGTATTTGCTTCGGTATATTCCTGCTAAATCCTCCGTTATCTTCCCCGTGAATTCTATGTGGACTTCAATATCTCCAGCGATTTCTTTTTGAACTTCTAGAGAGATTGTTTCAGATTCTTTGTTTTCTTTTAATTTTGGTAACAAACACTGGCTTCCAATGCATATTGTAGCTGTCTTAATCTGAGAGTTCTTTGAATGAAGAATTATTTCTTTTGAGGGTTTTGTTATTTCTGCTTTAATTGTTACCTTACCTTCATATGTTGACATATCTGTTGAAGGCTCTATTGAGATTTGATAGTTTGAAGGAGTTATGTGCTCTGATAGTCTTAAGATTTCTTTTTTCATTGTCTGTTATTGAAGACAAGATTTAATAAGTGTTTTCATTCAATGGGATTATGGCTGATTCGAAAGGTTTGAGTGTTAAAAAGAATGAGAACTTTTCAGAATGGTATACTGAATTAATTCAAAAGGCAGAATTGGCAGATTATGCTCCTACTAGGGGTTTTATGATTGTTAGGCCGAGAGCTTATGCTTTGTGGGAAGCTATTCAGAAAGAATTTAATATGGTTTTAAAACAAAAAGGAGTGCAAAATGCTTATTTTCCTTTGCTGATTCCCGATTCTTTCTTTAAAAAAGAGGCAGAACATGCACAGGGGTTTGCTCCCGAATTAGCTTATATTGAACAAAAAGATGAAGGTGTTCGTTTAGCAATAAGACCTACTTCAGAGACAATTATGTATGACTCCTATTCTAAATGGATTAGATCTCATAGAGATTTGCCTCTAAAATTGAATCAATGGTGTAATGTTTTGAGATGGGAAGTTAAACAGACTAAACCCTTTGTTAGAACTCGTGAATTTTTATGGCAAGAGGGCCATTGCGCCTTTGTAACCGATATTGAAGCTGAAGATAATATGAAAGAAATGATGTCTTCTTATCAAGAGCTTGTTGAAGGAATGCTTGCTATTCCAGTTATTGTTGGTAAAAAATCTAAAATGGAAAGATTTGCAGGCGCAGTTACTACTTTAACTATTGAAGCATTAATGCCTGATGGTAAGGCTTTGCAAATGGGAACTTCCCATAACTTGGGGCAAAATTTTGCTAAATCATTTAATATTATGTTTAAAGATAAAAATGAAAAGGATCAGTATGTCTGGCAGACTTCTTGGGGATTTTCTACTCGTTTAATAGGGGCTATTGCAATGGTTCATGGAGATGATAAGGGTTTAGTTATTCCTCCTAAAATTGCTTTGAATAAAGCTGTTATTGTGCCAATTTTATTTGAAGATTCTAAAGAAAATGTTTTAGTTCACTCTCGTAGTTTAGTTACTAAACTTTCAGAATTTGGAGCTATTTTAGATGACCGAGAAGGTTACTCTGCTGGTTGGAAATTTAGTGAGTGGGAAATGAAGGGAATCCCATTAAGAATTGAAGTTGGACCAAAAGATTTAGATAAAAAGCAAGTTGTAATTGTTCGCCGAGATAATAACCATAAGGAAGTAGTTGCTGAGAAAGATATTGTAAAAAAAATTCAAATAATTTTAGAGGATATTCAAAAAGAACTATATCTAAATGCTCGTAAATTTTTAGACGGTAGAATTGATAACGCTAGAGATATAAAACAGTTAAATAAAAAACTTGATGAGGGAAAAATGGTCAAGGTTTTTATGGTTGATGATAAAAAAATAGAGGAAAAATTGAAGGAAGAAACAGGCGCTAATTCAAGAATTGTTGAAGAAGAAAGTGCCGAAGGTGAATGTATTATCAGTGGTCAGAAAACAAAAACTGTAGCTTATGTGGCTAGGAATTATTAGTGAGATTATAGTTATTATTAAATAGGCTTATTTTATTTGAATTTTATGGATGATAAAGTTGCTTTGTTTGATATGGATGGGACTATTGCTGATTATACATTACAAATGCGTAGAGACTTAGCTAGATTGGGTTCTGAGCAAATTCCTGAAAGATTGCACGGGGAAGAAATTCCTGATTGGTTAGAAGCTAGAAAAAATATTGTCAGCTCTCAAATTGGATGGTGGAGGAATTTACCCGTTATTTCTAGTGGTATTGAAATTTTAACTCTTTGTAAAGAGATTGGATTTGGGATTCATATTCTGACACAAGGTCCAAGAAGTAAGCCATCTGCATGGGGAGAAAAACTTCAATGGTGTGAAGATAAAGTTCTTCCAATTGACCCCAATTATGGAATAACTGTGACTAGAAATGGGAAAGGTTTACATTATGGAAGAGTTTTAGTTGATGATTGGCCCCCATTTATGGAAGCCTGGCTTAAACACCGTCCTCGCGGTTTAGGGTTAATGCCTGTTAGTCCTGAAAACGAAGGTTTTTCTCACCATCAAGTTATTCGTTATAATCCTGAAAATTGGAGAACTTCACAATTAGAACATAGTTTAATGAGAGTCTATAATCGTAATCCAAGAGAATCTGTTTAATGATAGTTTTTTATATCTTATTTTATCTAGATAAATATGGCTGAATTGGATTTCAATTATGGAGATAGAGTAAAGATTAGACTTGCAAGAAATGAAATTGAAGGAATTGTTCTTGAAAGTTATGATAAAGATGTTATCCTTTTGAAGCTGGCTTCTGGATATAATATTGGAATACCTAAGGAAAATATTCTTGATTTTCTGGTTATTGAAAAATTTAAGGAGAATACTAAAAAAGATGAGATTGTTTTCAAGAATAAGGATAAACCTTCGATTGGACTTGTGATAACTGGAGGAACTATTGCCGCTAAACTTGATTCACGCACTGGAGGAGTATCTTGGTTGACTAATGTTAATGAATTTTCTAGATTTTATCCAAATATTTTTGAGAAAGCAAATGTAAAAAAAATATCTGTTCCTTTTATGACTTCTTCTGAAAATATGAATCATGAACATTGGATAACTATTGCTGAACATGTTAAACAGATGCTTGATGATCCTGAAATTAAAGGAGTTATAGTTACTCACGGGACAGATACTTTGCATTATACTTCTTCTGCTCTTAGTTTTTTTCTCAAGGATTTGAAAAAGCCTGTTGTTCTCACTTTTTCTCAAAGAAGTATTGACAGGGCTTCTTCTGACGCTGAACTTAATTTGGATTGTGCGGTTCAGATGGCTTTATCTAATTGTGCAGAAGTTATGATAGTGGGGCATGCTACTCAAAATGATGATTATTGCTTTGCCTTGCGTGGAACAAAGGTGCGCAAATTTCACACATCTAGAAGAGACACTTTTAAATCAGTTAATTGTGAACCAATTGCCAAAGTCTGGCCGAATAAAATAGAGTTTTTATCAAGTTATAATGCTCGTTCAGATGGATTGAGTAAGTTAGATTCAGAATTCTCTGAAAAAGTTGGATTGGTATATTATTATCCAGGGCAGGACCCTTCAATTTTAGATTATTATTTAGTTCAAGGTTATAAAGGAATTGTTATTGTCGCCACTGGTTTTGGGCATGTTGCTACGGGAGATGTTGAGCATTCTTGGATTCCGACTTTAAAGAGGCTGATAAAACAAGGAGTTGCGGTTTGTTTTGCTCCTCAGACAATTTATGGGAGGCTGAATCCCAAGGTTTATTCTCCTGGAAGAGAACTTGAGAGTCTTGGAGTGATTTATTTGGAAGATATTCTGCCAGAGACTGCTTTCGTGAAACTTGGATATGTTTTAGGCCATAAACAGTGGAAGGGTCTTGTTCGTGAGAAGATGCTTGAGAATATTGCCGGAGAGTTTAATCCTCTGCTGACAGAGTAGTTGTAACTATAGGATGGTTACAGATAGAAAGGTTTAAAAGGGTAGTTTATGCATTTTTATTATGGATGAACCACAAAAGAAGAAGGAACGTGCTGTAAAATGTGATGGTAGATTTGGATCTATTAGAGAGTTTCTTCATAGCGAAGCAGTTCCAATAGTATTAGAAGATAAACCTATGTTTTCTTGGAGAGATTTGCAAGATTTATGGAGTCTTATTTATCCAGAAATTTTGGCATATGAAGACTTTAGGGATCCGTACTTTGAGAATAGTAGAGATCCTTTACGCAGAACTCCTCCTGAATCTGGCTTAGCACTACTTCCTCTTTTTGATATAGCTATACGTCCTGATTTAGATGTAATGATTCGTTACGGGAATGCAATGGGTTGTGATCCCAGGGTCTCAGGAAGACTATTTTACATGGGTATGAGATTGTCTAATGTTTTCAACGATTTATTCGGTAGAGGCTCTAAAGATATAAAATTACCTAGTGGTGCGGATCTTAGGGGGTATAGTGTAGCCTCTAATTTTGGTATTGGTTCAATATCTCATGGAGGTACTAAAGGTGGAGGTGTTAGATCAGATTCTCCTTTTCTTTTAGAAGTATATCAAGATTCTAGAGAAGGAGATACTCGTGGTGAAAGAAATCTAGCGGGAGTCATAGGTTTCTGGCCACAGGATAATAATCTGCTGGTCTCTCAAATGCAGTCTTGTAGGAATGCTCAATATCCCGAGGGGGAAAAATTTGGAGTAGTCTCTCTTCGTATTGCAGAAGCATTTGCCAAACTTGCCGGATTTGATAATGTTTTGGCTTATTCTGCAAGAAACCATCCTCAATTTTTAGCTCACCCTGACAGTTTAGGGCAATTAGAGCAAACATTCAAATGTATGTGGGACTCCTCTGCACACAAATTAGATTATACAGGATCTAGCACTCAAAATTATTCAAAAAATGTTAAAAATGGAAGCAAGTAATCTTTAATAACACCTTTAATTTTCTTTAGATATGCATGATTGCGCTAAGATTGGCTTCAAGGCTGGACTTGAAATACACCAACAAATTGATTCTCCTAAACTGTTTTCTGGAGCTCCATCTTTTTTGAGAAGCGACGAACCAGATTATACTATTTCTCGCAAGCTTCATGCTGTTGCAGGAGAAAGCGGGAAGATTGATACTGCAGTAGGTTATGAATCTGGTTTGGATAAAACATTTTTTTACGAGGGTTACAAAGATACTGTTTCACTTGTGGAGTTAGATGAAGAACCTGCTCATGCTGTCAATGACGAAGCACTTAATACCGCTTTGACTGTTGCATTGCTTCTTAATTGCGAGATTTATCCAGTGACTCAAGTTATGCGTAAGACTGTAATTGATGGTTCAAATACTTCTGGATTTCAAAGAACTGTTTTAATTGCTCATGATGGGAATATTGAAACTTCTTATGGCAATGTGAGTGTTGCTTCTGTTTGTCTTGAGGAAGATTCTGCTCGCGTTATAACTCGCGATAAAAATAAAACTGTTTATCGCCTTGATAGATTGGGAATACCTCTTGTTGAAATTGCTACTTATCCTGATTTACACAATTCGGAACAAGTTAAAGAATGTGCTCTTAAGATTGGAGAGATTTTGAGAGCTTGTAAAGTTAAAAGGGGAATTGGAACAATTAGACAAGATGTTAATATCTCCATCTCTGGACACGATAGGGTTGAAATAAAAGGATTTCAAGATCCGAAGATGATGATTAAGACCATTGATGTTGAAATAGATAGACAACTGGAAAATATTAAGAATAAAAAATCTATTGGAGATGTTAGAAATGCTTTACCAGATGGTAAAAGTGAATTTCTAAGGCCAATGCCTGGAGCAGATAGGATGTATCCTGAGACTGACTTGGCTTTATTACGCATTGGAAGAGCTAGAATAGATTTTTTAAAGAAGAACTTGCCCAAACTAAAAACAGAATTGCGTGATGAATTGCGCAAGAAAGGAGTTAGTGAAGATTTAATTGAGTTAGTTCTTGATTCACAAGATACTTTTGGAGAGTTTGAAACCTTGACAAGAGTTTATCCTGCAGATGCGAATCTTGTTGCTAAAATGATTACTTTATGGAGGCAAGAGTTTGCTTCTAAGAATAAAGTAGATTTTGAAAGAGTTAGAAGTGTTTTGAATGAAAGAGTTTATGAAAAAGTTTTAAGTGCGATTGCAGACTCTAAGCTAGCAATTTCTGATGTAAAATCTGTTCTTGCCAAGGTTATTAGTGGAATTGGTATAGGGGAAGCGCTTATATTTGATAAAGTGAGTGATGATGATATTGAAAAAGAAATTAGAGATTTAATAAAAGAAAAACCTGGAATGAGAGCTAATGCTTATATGGGAATGTTGATGGCTAAGTTTAAGGGAAAGTTAGATGCCAAGAAGGCAATGGAGTTGATTGAGAGAGTTTTGAGAGATTAGGTTTAGGTATTGGAATAATATCCTCTTTAGGGATGCTTGATTAATTTATTATAGATTAATTTTTAAAGAGGGTTTTAGTTGGTTTTAATATGGGCTCCATTATACAATCTGTAGGCACTTATTCTCCTGAAAGAATTTTGACTAATCAAGATTTAGAGAGAATTCTTGCTCTTAGTGGACAGGAAACAAGTGATTCTTGGATTATTGAAAGAACTGGAATTCATAGAAGAAGAGTAGCTTCTATTAGCGAAACTGTTGAAACAATGGCTCTAAGTGCTAGTTTAGATGCTGTTAAAAGACTTAGACAAAGTTCTCTCCCTATTCAACACATTATTGTTGCTACAAATACTCATGAAAATAATTTCCCTAATGTTGCTGGTTATGTTGCAGAGGGTATAGTTGACTCTTATCCTCATTTAATTGAGAGAAGTGCTTCTGGAACTGATTTAAGTGCTGGTTGTGGGGGAGTTAATTTTGCTTTAATGTATGCAGATTCTTTGATAAAATCAAGAAAATTTGATAGTGTTTTAGTTTTAGGGACAGAGCATCTTTCAGATGTTACAGATTATAGAGATAGGACTACTTGTGTTTTATTTGGAGATGGAGCTTCAGCTTATGTTTTATGTCGTGGAGAAACATCTGGATTTTTAGGTGATTTTCCTAAAGGAGAAAGTTCTGGGCGTAGTCTTATTTATTGTGAGAATGATCAGGAAAAAGTTACTCTACAAGAGGCTTTATCTGCTTTAAAAGATGGGAGAAAACCATCTATTTCAAGAGGAAAAGTATTGAGGATGAATGGTAAAAAGGTTTTTAGATATGTGACTGAATGTTGGAGGGATTTGCTTGAACATTTTTATGAACCGAGACTAAATCCTGATGGAATTGATTTTGGAGATGTTGGATGGATTGCCCCCCACTTGGCTAATCTTAGATGTCTCGAAAACGCGGGAAATGATATTCCTGGATTTTTGGATAAATGTGGTTTGATAGGAGAAGATTTGCTTGAATTTTGTAATACTTCTACTGCATCTCAGGGGAGAAGAGTCAAACAATTTTTTGAAAACGCAAAACAAGGGGAGTATTTATTAATGCATGGTTATGGGGCAGGGCTTCAATCTTGCGCTAACTTATATCAGCAACCTTAAGTCCATAATGCTTAAAAAAGGGGTTTCTTAATGTTTGATATGGATTATTGGAAACTGCTTTCTGAAAGAAAGATGATTAATACACTAGAATCTAAAGAATCTAAGAATGTTGTTATTGCTGGATGGGTTTATGATCAGCGTGACTTGGGAAAGATTAGATTTCTTGTTTTGAGAGATTTTTCTGGAGAGATACAAGTAATTGCTCATAAAGATAAAGCTCCTAAGGAAGTTTTTGACTTAATGCAGAAAGCTTCTCGTGAAAGTGTGGTTCTTATTTCAGGGAAAATTCAAAAGAGTGAAAAAGCTTCTGGTGGAAGAGAGCTTGTTGCTGAACATTTTGAAATTCTTTCCGAGGCTGAACATCCCTTACCTATTGATGTATCTGACTTTTCAAAAACAGAATTGCCTAAGAGGCTTGATTATAGGTATGTTGATTTTCATAGAAGGAGAACACAAGCAATCTTCAAGATACAGAGCACCATTTCTACAGCATTCAAGGATTTTTTTGTTTCTAAGAGCTTTATCGAAATGCAACCTCCTTGTTTGATAGGTGTTGCTTCTGAAGGTGGAGCAGATGTTTTCAAAGTAAAATATTTTGAAAAGGAAGCTTGTCTTGCTCAAAGCCCCCAATTGTATAAGGAAATGGTTGCTTGTTCCATGGAAAAAACTTTTATGATTACACCTGTTTGGAGAGCTGAAAAACATAATACGGTCAGACATATAAATGAGATTCGCCAGATGGATATTGAATGTTCTTTCATGAGTCAGATGGATGTCATGAAGTTAGAAGAAGAATGTGTTAAGCATGTTGTTTCTGAAGTTATAAAGAAAAATAAAGCTGAAGTTGAACTTTTGGGTTTGAAATTAAAAGTGCCTACTGCTAAATATATTTCTTATGATGAAACTATTTCATTGTTAAAGAAGAATGGAATCAAAATTTCTATTGGAGATGATTTGAATCCTGAAGCTGAAAAGAAACTTGGGGAGTTATTTCCAGATACTTTGGTTTTTGTTCATTCGTGGCCTTCTTCGCTTAAACCATTTTATATTATGCCTAAAGGAGGGGATGCGAATTCTGATTATTCGGAAGGTTTTGATTGTATATATAATGGTCTTGAGATAACATCTGGAGGGCAGAGAATTCATACGCCTGATTTGTTATTGAAAAGAATAAAACATAAAGGTATGAAAATAGATGGTTTAATGGATTACGTTAATTCCTTTAGATATGGTGCTGCTCCACACTCTGGATGGTCTATAGGTCTTGAAAGATTAACTATGCTTTTGTGTGAACTTGATAATGTCAGGGAAGCAACGATGTTCCCCAGAGATAGAGATAGACTTACGCCTTAAATTTATAAACTGTTTTTAACTCTTGATATTATGAGTCGACAGTTTTTTTCAAAAAACTTTTTTGTTTATTCTGCTTTGGCTTTATTAGGTATCATGTTTTTTGCAGGATATCTTAACTTTTCGTTTAAGGAAGATTTGTTTTTTGAACCTCCAATATATGAAGATTCTGTTTTAGACTGCAATGGATGTGTTTATGGAGTCAAATCTGAATCGGAGGTTTTTGATGGAATTGGTTCTGAAGTCAAGGCAAAGGCGGATGCATTAATTAAATGTGAAATTGCAAAGTTATCTGTCAAGTCTTCGGATGGTTGCGAAAGATTAGATGGCACTATTTCTGAACCTTGCATGTTAGATTATTGTATAAATTATGCTGAAGCAGATTCTTATGGTTTTGCAGATGTTTGCGTTGATAGGTATGGTCAAGATGGAAATTATGTTAAAACTTTATGCAGAAAAGATAGAGATGTTAGTATATCTCCAGGATGGCGTTGTTATGCTGGTAATGTAATTGCTAGTCAAGATTCTTGTTGATCAATGCATATTTTACATACATAGTCCACTCGAGAGATGAATTGTCCACTCAAAATAGGGTTTTGTCCACTGAGTACATAAATGTTTAAGTAAACAAAATTTGTCTCAGTTTTATGGTAGACAATATGTTAAACATCGGAAGTCCAATAAAAGAGTTTATAGAACAAACTAAGAATCAAGCTTTAGCTGGACTCGGAGACTGGGAGTTTAAAGCTCCTATTGAATTAGAACTCAATGCTATTGTTTCTGGAAAAGTTGGCGGAGGAATTGACATCAAAGTCATTAATTTTGGAGCTAAAGTTGAGGCCGAACAACAGCAGAAAATTAAGATATCTATAGGTCCAAAAGACGAAGCAGAACAAGAAGAAAAGAAAGCAAGAGTGGCAGTAGCAAAGAAGATACAATGGAATCCTAGCCACGGAATACCTAACGCTAATAAGTAAAATTCTATTTATGTGCAAAGCCTGTTGTCTTAAAAGAAAGAATTTTAAACACCAATATTCTCGATTTTAGATGGAAAGACCATTAACAGCTCAAGAAAAAAGAATGACTCAGAATGTAGGTGGAGCTATTTTCATATTTGCAGGAATTTATCTTTTCATCAAAGGTCAAATGGACGGATTATCCTTAGGAGTTCTTTTGATAATGGGTTTTGGAATCAGCCAAGATGCTAGAAATATTGGCTTATTTGCTTTGAAGTATATTTTTGCAAAAGTTACAAGGTCCCAAGTTCCAACTTATGACTTGTCAAAAGGTAAGATAACTCAGACATCTGGAAGAGATTCTATAGTTAATCATGGAACTATAATATATCATAAATAATTATTATTAAGTTCAATAATGTTTATAAACAAGAGATGTATAATTATATCATGATGAGTGTTGATTTTAATTCTAGTTGTTTTCGTCGCTTATATGATAATTCTTCTCTATGGTTAGGTTTAAAAACTGAAAGGTTGCTGTCATTATAGGATTAAGACACATGACCAACAAAAAACCGAATAAAATACAAAAATTAAGAAATAAGCTTAGAGAGCAAGGCAAAGTTATAGAAATGCTCTCTAACAAGAAAGCTGTAAAAGGCCTAATTTCAGCATTGGATGATGTTAAGAATGGTGACTACATTATTCTAACAAACTAAATTTTTAAATTTTATCTTTAAATTCTTCTTTTATTTTTTCAAGTCTCTCAAATAACTTTTTGTATTCTTTTGATTTAGTATAATTTTCATCATGATCTAAAACTGGACCCAAGACGAATGCTACAACTAAAGAGTTTTCTATTCTAATACAATACACTCTATACTTTGAACCTACTTTTATTTCACAAAATCCACCATGTTGATAAGACATTGGTTTTGCTATATCTTGGTTGGTAATCAAGCTATTTACTTTCTTTTCAACGGCGATACGCCAAGTATTTCCAAGATCGTTTAAACTATCCAAATAAGTCTTAGTCTGATATATTTTGATTTTTTTGTTTGTCATTTTATCTCCTTTTTTAAATAAGAAATAAATAAAAGAATTCTATCGTCTTCTGCACCTTCTAATGCGACAGCTTTTACTTTTATCAGCTCAGATTTAATAGTTCCAACAATATTTTTCATAATTTCACTAATTTTGCTAATATCTGTTTTTTTCATTGCAAAATGAATATAAATTCCATTTACAGCGGTACGATCTAAATTGTTAATTCTATTCTCTATATTTTCTAGACTTTCTTCAAACATAAAGGTCTCATTCTTATCAATTACATTAATAATATCGCGATAAACATAACTTGGAGCATTCCCTAAATATTTCTTTATTGTTTCTAGATGAATCTTAAGAGAGGGCATATGTTCTATAACTTTTTCTAAATCTTTAAACTCCCATTCATGAAGATCAATAAACTGTTCAATAGCCATGTTTGTCAAGGCAGTAATAGTTTTACTCTTTTTCTCTGCGAGTGTTGAAAGACGAGTATGTAAATCTTTTTTCAAACGAATTACTACGGATTCTTCATCAGTCTTTTTTAAGTCTTCTATCATGTTAGTAACACGTTGTATACAACTTGATACTACTTATAAATCTTTTGATTTTCGTTATGATTTTCCAATAATCACTAAGTTGTGAATTAAAGCTTTCAACATCAACTCATTATCTCTTGCAACATCATTTCTAGTTCTCAGCCAGTTCATTGAACGCCTTTTTATTGTAGATATTACTCCTTCTACTCCCCATCTGTATCTATAAGCATCTCTAAATCTTTCATGATTCTTTTTGTATAAGTTGAAAGCAGTGTTCCAAGCCTTACTTCCACCTCCAAATTTGCTGTTTGATCTAAAGTTGATGAAAGCATTTTGAATTCCTAATTCCTCAGTTAATTCATAATGCCTTTTGCTTAGATAACCTGCGTCTGCTAATACTGTGTTCAAATCAAATCCATTGAATTTAACTGCAGTTACAATCTCCTCAAAGAATTTAGCATCATGTTCCGTTCCTTGAGAAGTTCTAGCATAGGCTATTACCTTACTATCTCTAATTATTCCAATATGTAATTTTCTAGTCTTTCTAAGTGATGGAATCCCACTATGTCTTTTGCTTGCAGGTTTGTTAGTAAAACCTCCAACATACATTTTCAAGCCCATCCAAGTGCTATCTAAAATAAGAGTTTGATTGCTTCTGATAAATTGCCTTGCAGATTCTTGAATGAGTAACCCTAGAAGTTTGTAAGTCTCTATACTATTCATATATTTACAGACAGCACTTCTTTTTATCGGGTGAGAGATAATACCTTGTCTTTGTGCAAATAGCATTTCACTATACCCTTTTCTGTAAGAATTACTTGGATAAGCCATTAATAACAAACATTTCAAAGCATTTTTGTAATGTGGTCTTATTTGTTCATCAGAAAATTTATCAAAGAAATTTGCAAGAGTTGATGAATAATTGTATTTTTCTAATTCAAGAGCTTCATCTTTTATTATAGGAACTATGATTTTTCTTTCTAGCAATGGAGTTTGTTGTATCATGTTAATACCTCAACTCTCTAAACTCAACTTTTCCTTCTTCTACCATTTTCTTAATTCTTTCTTGTTTTGGAGACAGTTTTGAGCCCCCAGTTTTTATTTCAATAAACTTGATAGTATCTTCATCAAAACAAAGTCCATCTATAGGCATTCCTAAATGTATGAATGTTTCTTTAGAACCCGGAAAGTCTTTTGTAAATGGTGCAAAATGTTCAAAGGTCTTTCCGAACTTTACATATGCAGAACGTAAATCGTGTTTGCATTTATCTAATTCTGTTTGGATAGTCTTATTTTGTCTTACAGTTCTAGAGATAAAATAGACTGCTATGCCTATGATTGTTAAAGCCGTTATTTCGGTTATCATTTTTGTTCATATCATAACCTCTTACACTTTAATAGTGTATTATTACCTAAATAACAGTTGTAATAGGCCTATTTAAATATTTCCCGTCAAATTAATACTTAATCAGAGTAATAACACACTAGTTAGTTTTATATATATGTAAAATTTATAATTTTATGGAACGTGGAGACTTCGTAGAAACAATAGAAAAAGAAGTTACATTACAATACTCAAAACCTAAAAATAGAACTCAAGGTCATTTTTTTATGCAAATACCAAAAGAAATAGCTAGAAATTTGAATTTAAAAAAAGGAGATAAAGTAATAATGCGAAGTCCTATAAAAAATAAATCTGAATACTCCATCAGATTCAAAAAACTACCATGACATTCTACAAAAAAAAGAAAAGGTTTCACCCTTATGATGAAGCAATCCTTCAAGTTTTTGCTAATACAGACAAGATTGTGACTCCGGGGGAAGTTGCGGATTATCTGGGAATACCCCCTGCAACTGTTAAAAGAAGAATTCTAAAATTGATGAGAAAAAGATATATTAGTTGTAAATTAGAAGGAAAAAGATTGTATTGTCAAAAAGGTTCTAAAGAAATTGAGATCTAATCATGCTAAGTCGATTATGATTGCACTAATATTTTGAAATTGAAGAGGTATTTGACCAAACTGCCAACCTCTAGCAGTCATTTCAATATAATAATATTTTTTACCATTGTTTTCAAAGTAAGGAGCATTAACATTTTCACCTAATACCCCTATAGCCATATGTCCTGGAAATAATAACAATTTGACATCAAAACCTAATTTATTTAGTAGTGCTGCTGCTAAAATTGAGACATCTTCACAATCACCAGTTCCATCACTGAATGTTTGCATTGGATATTTAGTGTAATCGTTATAACCAACTAAAATATCACTAGTATAATGTAGGCTTTGTACAAATGTTGCAACAAACATAACCTTATCATAATAATCCCAATTTAATTGTGTAGAATTGTCCATAGTAATCTTTAATGTTTGTGCAAATCTATTAACTCCTAAGTCTTCTGAATTAATAAATGATGGATAATATATTTCATCATCTATTCTATTTGGCCTGACAATTTTCTCATAATATGAAATCACATCAGATGGAATTGTTACATCTCCACTCCACGTTCTGCTATCAAACACCCATTCAATGTGTTTTACGATATTTCTATCTCCACCAATGGGATGATCATCGTACTTGTCTGGGACTCCATCTCTATCAGTATCCGAATCTAAATCTGAAGTGCCTAAACTATTTTCTTGTCTTAAAGTCAATCCATCACGATCTTTATCTGAATTTAAGTTTGCTTCTTGTTGTTTTTGTGCTTCAATAGCATTCCTTTGTGAGTCTGCAACATCCTGTGCTATTTTTCTTTGGAGTTCCTCTTCAGTTAAAGCACTCTGTAGATTATTATTTTCTTGCTGTTGTTGTAATAAATCATTTTCTGTTTGATTTATTCTTTCATTCATTAAATAGAACTGATAAACTCCATAAAATAATAAAAAAAGAAAGACAAACATCGTTAAACTCTTTGAAAGTCGTCTGAAAACACTATCTTTCATGTATGTGTGCGTGAAAACCCATTAATAAAGATTATGTTATAGGTGGTGGAGGCATACATGAGAGTCAGATATGTTAATATTTCTATTCCAGAAGAATTAGTAAAAGAGGTAGATGAATTTATTAAAAAATCAAAAAGTGGTTACAGATCAAGAGCAGAGTTTTTGTCAGAGGCAATTAGATTTAGGTTAGGGTTGTTGGAACCTAAAAAATAAGAGTTCTCAGTGGACACTTGGTGGACAGTCAGTGGACAAAAGATGGTACAGTGGACTGTGTATATTTTACAATAATGTTTAAATAGACTCTTTATTAATTTTTTTTATGGTAAAAATAGGAAATGTTGGCATAGGATTATTAGCATCAGTTCTTTCTTCTTGTCAGGTTCCCAAGGTTGAAAAACCTAGTTATGATGACTTTGGTTTAAGGGTGAGGGCTTTGGTTTTAGGGGAAGGAGTTCTTTCACCGAGAGGTTATCTTGAAGGGTATGGGGGAATGCCTTCTTATTTTTTATGGGTTCGCCCAGAGGGTCAGGATTCTATTTACGGAGTTGTAATCTCTGAAGGTTCAAAATCCATAGAAGCGCTCGACAAGTCTATTTCTCCTGGAGATTTTATTCATTTTGATGCCGAAACATTTCGGAATAATACTGGTTCTAATAATTTGGTAAGACTAACAAGCTCGGATGTTTTTCCTGTTGAAAGGATACATATTCCTATACATATTCCTAAGTGAGGCTAATACAGATATTTTTATTAAGCTGAATTATTGTTTTGTTTTATGGATAATGAAGAAATAAAAAAAGAAGCAAGAGAATTACTTGACAAATTTGGAAAAGATTTGACTGGTTTTAAGATTGAATCTAAGCTTAATTTTAAAGGTGGGGAATTACGTAAGGAAAAACCTGGAGAGGATTGTGATATTGATTTTAAGACAATAATGTTTAAAAATGCTCCTCGCAAAAATGAGGAGTGCCTTATTTTAGAAAAAGCACATTGGAATTAAGATGCAACAAAACACAAACAGTACTATTAATTTTGGAACTTTGGTTGGAAAGAGAGCTCCTGACTTTGTGACTCACTCTTTTCACCAGAATAAGTTTAAAGACATAAATCTTAGCTCTCTGAAGGGGAAGTGGGTTGTGCTGGTATTTTATCCTGGAGACTTTACTTTTGTTTGTCCTACTGAACTTTCTCGTTTTGCTGATTTATATTCTGATTTTAAAAAGTCCAATGCTGAAATCTTAAGTGTAAGTACCGATAGTGAACATGTGCACAAGGCTTGGTGGGATCAGTCTGAATCTATAAAGAAAATACAATATCCTATGCTTGCAGATAGTTCTGGGAAGATTTCTAAGTTATACGGCGTTTATATTGAACAGGGAATTGATGAAGGGAGGGCTTTGCGTGCTACCTTCATAATTGACCCTGATGGAATTGTTCGCAGTGCAGATATTCATGATAATTCAATTGGAAGAAGTGTTAAAGAGGTTCTGCGCAAATTGCAGGCTGCCAAATATGTTAGAGAACATGGCGGAGAAGTTTGCCCTGTTGAGTGGGAAGCAGGGAGCAAGACTTTGAGACCTGGAATTGGATTAGTTGGGAAGATTTAATTTAGAATGAAAAGAGTTTTAATTACAGGATTAACTGGTAGGATTGGAAAAAGTTTTCTTTATGAATACGATGAGAAATACAAAGATAAATATAATTTGACTGTTGGAATAAATAGAACTCCACTTTCTGGATATAAAACTGTTAAAATAGATTTGACTAATTTAGACTATTTGACTAAAGTCTTCTCTGATTTTGATGTTGTGATTAATTTGGCTGGAAATTCTGACCCTATTGCTTCATTTGATAGTTTGATTGAGCCTAATTTAATTGGAACCTACAATGTTCTAGAGGCTGCTAAGCGTGCAGGGATAAAACGCGTAGTTCTTGCGAGCAGTGTTCATGCTGTTAGAGGATATACTCTTGGAGAAAGTTTTGAGATGAACTTAATGGTAAAACCTCTTAATTATTATGGAGCTACTAAGGCATTCGTTGAAGCAATGTGTCACGTTTATGCTTATTCTTATGGTGTGAGCTGTTTTGCCATTAGAATTGGCGCTTATATCTCCGATGAAGCTCTAAAGGTTGCTTGTCCTACTCGCAGTAACTTTGATTATATAATATCTCAAAGAGATTTTGCACAATTAATTTATAGATGTATTGTTGCTCCAGACAGCGTTAAATTTGGAATTTTAGCTGGAACTTCTAATAATAAGAATCTGTATATGGATTTAGAGGAAACTAAAAAACTTGTTGGATACGAGCCTATTGATGATGGTTATGAAATGTGTAAGCTCCATATTGTTGGCAAGATTTAAATACTAGTTATACAATGTATAACTATGGCTTCAATACAAGTAAAAGTAAGAAAATGGGGGAATTCATTAGGAGTTATTTTGCCTAGTGATACTGTCGAAAATGAAAAAATAAAAGAGAGCGATAACATCAATGTAATAATTGTCAAGGACTCGAGGAAAGCTTTTAGAGAAACTTTTGGGATGCTTAAAGGAAAACTTAAGGGAACTGCACAAGAGTTTAAGGATGAGACAAGAAGGGAACTCTATAATCGTTGATGAATCTGAGCAGGAAGAATTCTTTTTTGATTCCTACGCTATCTTTGAAATTCTTAATGGAAATGTTAATTATAAAAGATATGAATATTCTAAAATTATAATTACACAGTTAAATCTTTTTGAGGTTTATTTAAAAGTACTTAGAGATTCTAGTGAAAAAAATGCAGATGAAGTAATAGCTAAGTATTGCATATTTAGCATAGATTTTGATGAAGAAGTTATAAAAGAAGCAGCAAAACTTAAAATTTTATTAAATAAAAGAGATATCTCCATGACTGATTGTATTGGATACTGTTTGGCTAAACAATTAGATATAAAATTCTTAACAGGAGATAATGCTTTTGAAAAACTTGACAATGTTGAGTTTGTTAAGTAAGATTTAAAAACAACTTTTTGTTTTTGTTTTTATGAATATTGTAAAACAATCTAAACCATTGACATCTGTTAAAAAAGGAGATTTTATAACGGTTAATGGCAAGAAACTTGAGGTTGATGCGCATTATGTTTTTGAAGATTATAAGACTACTAAGGAGATGTTAATTGAGCTTTTTGATTCAAAGACAGATAAAGATTATCAGATAAGGTATTTTGATGACCAAGTTAATGAGACGCTGAAGTTTTATGAACTTAAAGAGATAGTTTATGAAGAAGTTGATATCGAGAAGATTGAGTGGTGAGTTAGAATCTATCTGATTTTCTTCTTTCTTCCTGTAATTCTTTTAAGATCTCATCTGATTTTACTTTAGTTTTTTGATCATATTTTTTATTTTTGAAGCAATCTTCGCTATGGTCGTTGACTAAACCAGATGCTTGCATAAATGCATAACATATTGTTGAGCCTACGAATTTGAAGCCTTTTTCTTTGAGGGCTTTTGACATTGAATCTGACTCGGGGCTTTTTGATTGATAGTCTTTTATTGTTTTTATTTTATTTTTTATAGTTTTATGATTTACAAATTGCCAAATGTAATTGCTAAATGTTTGTGTTTCTTTTAATTTTAGAAATGCTTTAGCGTTAATTATTGTGCTATCTATTTTTAGTCTGTTTCTTATTATTCCTGCATCTTGCATTAATCTTTGTTTATCTTCTTCTGTGTAATTTGATATAATCTTTGGGTTAAAATTATCAAATGCTTTTCTAAAATTTTCTCTTTTGTTTATTATTGTATTCCAACTTAATCCTGCTTGAAAGGCATCTAGTACAAGGTATTCAAATAGTTTCTGGTCGTCTTTTAGAGGAGTTCCCCATTCTTTATCATGATATTCAATCATTAAAGGGTTCTCATTTACCCAAGGACATCTTTTTAGCATTTTAATAAGAAATTTCTTTTGATTTAAATCCTTCGGAAAGTATTTAACCTGTTTTTTTAATTAATTGGAATGGGTATTGTGGAAGATAAGGTGAAGGTTTACTTATCTAGGATAAAAGAATATAATAAATTGGTTAATGCTTTTATTGAATTGAGTAATGAAAATGAAATTCTTTCTGAAGCTAGAATGCTTGACTCTAAAACTAAGAAAGGAAGACTTTATGGTTATGTTATCGGAGTAAAGAGCAATATTTGCGTAAAGGGGTTACATGCTTCTTGCGCTTCTAAAACTCTTGAGGATTATAAAGCACCTTATGATGCTACTGCAGTTAAAAGAATTAAAGAAGAGGATGGCCTCATTATAGGAATGCTTAATTGTGATGAATTTGCATGTGGTTGGACTGGAGAAACAAGCGCTTTTGGAAAATCTCATAACCCTGCGGTTCCAGACCATATATCAGGAGGGTCTTCTTCTGGTGCGGCGGTTGCTGTTGCTGCAGGTTTTTGTGATGTTGCTTTGGGAAGCGATACTGGGGGGAGCATAAGAGTTCCTTCTTCATTTTGCGGTGTTGTTGGTGTAAAGCCCAGCTATGGTTGCGTTTCCAGATATGGGTTGATTGATTTGTCAATGTCTCTTGATCAAATAGGACCTATTTCTAAGAATGTTTCTGATTCTGTTTTGTTGTTAGATGTAATAAAAGGTTTGGATGAAAGAGACACTACTACTTTTAATTCTAAACCTATTAAGATTGAGAAAATTAGCAAAATCAAATATGGAATTGTTAGAGTTTCAGAAGTTGATTCAAGAATATTAGATTTGATTGACTCTTTTTTGGCAAAAATCTCAAGTAAATTAAAATGGTCTGAGAAAAAGGTTAATTTGAAATATATTAATTTTGGGATTCAGACTTATCATCCTTTGGTATGGACAGAGTTCTTTTCTGCTACTCGCAGAATGGATGGAAGACGATTTGGTAAAAAAATAGAAGAATCCGCAGGTCCTGAAGTTTTAAGGAGAATTTTAGGGGGAAGCGAAATTTCAAGAGCGGAATTTAAGGGCCAATATTATCAGAAGGCACTTGCCGCCAAGGATTTAATCAAGAGAGAGTTTGATAATGTCTTTAAGGAAGTTGATTGCTTAATAATGCCTACTGTTCCGATGTTGCCTTGGAAGTTTGGTACAGAGGTTTCTATGAACAAGTTATATGCTATAGATGCTTTAACTATTCCCGGAAACCTTGCGGGTGTTTGTGCTATTTCTATCCCTATTGGAAAAATAGAGAGTAAACCTGTTGGATTGCAGGTTGTTTGTGCTAAAGGGGATGAGAGCAGGATGTTTAGTATTGCTAAGGAGATAGAAAACATTGTGAAAGAGTAACGGCTATTTTAAAAAGTTTTTATTCTTTAGAACGTCATGAAATTTGGAGATTTGGATATAGAATTTTTAGGACATTCAGGTTTTCTTTTGAGATTTAAGAACAAAAATATTTTTGTTGACCCTTATAGAGTTTCTGATTCTCTTCTTAAAGCCGATGTAATTTTGATTACTCATAGCCATAGCGACCATTGTAGCATAAGAGACATACAAAAAATTTCGGATAAGAAGACGGTGGTTTTGTGTCCTGTTGATTGTCATAGCACTTTGATGAAGGTCAAGAATGTTGAGGTGCATATTGTAGAAGGGGAAGATATCTTAGACTTTAGAACATTTAAGATAGAATGTGTTCCTGCATACACCTTCAATAAACATCATCCTCAAAATGAGGGGTGGTTGGGATATGTTTTGAAATTTGGAAATAGTATAGTCTATTTTGCGGGAGATACAGATTTGACTCCTGAATTAAAGAATCTTAGCGGTTATGGAAAAAAAAGTAATAATTTTATTGTTGCTCTCCCAATTTCAGGCAATGTTGTTATGAATTACATAACTGCTGTAAATGCAGCTTCTTTATTAAATCCAAATTTAGCAATCCCCCATGGGTATGGGGCGGGGGTTTATGGAACTACTGAAGATGCAAGGAAATTTGTCGAGCTTTGTTCACTTAAGGGTATAAGGGCAGAGATTTTGAATAAAAAGTAATTAGATAATCTTAAAAAGGATTTTATTTGATTTTTAATATGGATAATGAAAAGGTTGCACGTGAGAATCTGCTTCGGAGTAGCGAGGAGTTTTTTGGTGAAAGTGTTGAAGGATACAATTTTGACTACGGAGTCGATTATAATAAATTAATTTCTTTTTTTGGTTCTAGTGGATTTCAGGCGACTAACTTGTCAAGAGCTATTGAAATAACAAATAATATGATTCGTGATAATTCTTTTGTTTTTCTGGGATATACTTCTAACATGGTATCTTCAGGGCTTAGAGGTATTATTCGTTTTCTTGTTGAGCATAAAAAAGTAAATGTTCTCGTGACTACCTGCGGGGGAATAGAAGAGGATATAATAAAATGTCTCGGGGACTTTAAAATTGGACGGTTTAATGCTGATGGTACTTTGCTTCGCAAAAAAGGAATTAATAGAATAGGCAATATTTTTGTTCCAAATTCAAGGTATGTTGCATTTGAGAAGTTTGTTCAGCCGATTCTTGAGGAAATTTATCAAGAAAGCAAGAAGACTGGAAAACCTGTTTGCGGAAATGAATTGATATGGAAACTTGGAGAAAAAATTGATGACAAGAATAGTATTTATTATTGGGCTTATAAAAATAAAATTCCTGTTTATTGCCCTGCTCTTCTTGACGGAGCACTAGGAGATAATATTTATTTCTTTAAATTTAAAAGACCTGATTTTATTATTGATTGCACAGGGGATGTTGTTTGGTTTAATAATGCTACAATTGGTTTGAAGAAATCTGGAGCAATAATTCTTGGAGCTGGAGTTATCAAACATGCTATTCTTAATGCGAATATGTTGCGCAATGGTCTTGACTATTGTGTTTACATTAATACCTCTCAAGAATATGATGGTTCTGATGCGGGAGCTATGCCTGATGAAGCTGTTTCATGGGGAAAGATATTGCCTAATGCTCAAAGTGTGAAGGTTTTTGCTGATGCCACTATTGTTTTTCCTTTAATTGTTGCTGGGAGTTTTGCCAAAATCTAGTATTTTATGTATTTAAGATAATCAAAATTGATTATTATGTGGTATGAAAATATTTAAATACTACTAATCTTTTTATTATATATGAAAAAAATAGAATTGTTAAGAGTACTTGAGAAATATCCATTGTTTACATTTAACGAGTTTGTTAAAATTACTGGAAAGAGCATTAAATATTCTAGGACTTACATATATAGATTAAAAAAAGATAAACTAATATTTGAAATTGAGAAGGGTAAATATACTCTTAAAGATAACCCTCTGATATTTGCCTCTTTTATAACTGCTCCTTCTTATATTAGTTTTTGGACTGCTTTGAGATTTTATAATGTTACTGATCAGCTTCCAAATGAGATAATGGTAGCTTCTAAAAGATCTAAAAAAGAGATAACTTTTCTGAATGCTAAAATAAAATTCTATAAAGTGAAATATTTATGGGGATATCGAAAAATTAGATACAATAATTTTGATATATTCATTGCAGAATTAGAGAAGAGCATTATTGATTCTGTTGCATCTGGTCTGGTTCCTTTGAGCGAGATTGTAGATGTATTGATAAATGAAGAGATTAATACTCTAAAACTTAAGGAATTTGCGATTAAAACTGGAAGTAAATCATTAATAAAAAGAATTGGATTCTTACTGGATAAAATCAAAGTTGATGCTGATGAAATGCTTAAGTATATTGACTATAATTATATAATATTAGATATTAATAATAAAAGTAAAGGTGATAAAAATAAAAAATGGAGGATAATTGATAATTTGAGCTATGATTTCACTTGAAGATTTAAGGAATATTGCTAGAGTAAAAAGCATTAGTAATATTGGGTATGCTGAGAAGGATTATTTGCTTGATTTGATACTTTTTTCAATCTCTAAGAATACAAAAGATGAACTTGTTTTCAAAGGAGGTACTTGTCTTTACAAAATTTATAAAATTAACCGGTTTAGCGAAGATATAGATTTTAGTGCTGTTAAAGAGATTGATTTTAGAAGTTTAATTAACAAGATAATTATTGATTTGCGTTTGTTTGGTATTGAGGCAACTACTAAAGAGAAAAAAGAGAGATATAATACTACCCTAATAGCTTTGCATGCTAAAGGTCCGCTTTATAATGGAAATTCAAATTCTTTGTGCAATATAAGAATAGATATAAACACTAAGTCGGAGGTTAATTTTAAACCTGTTTTGCATAGATATAACTCTTTATATTCAGAAATCTCTGAATATTCTCTTCTTGTTATGTCTAAAGAGGAGATTTTAGCTGAAAAGATAAGAGCAATTATTAACAGAGATAAAGCAAGAGATGTTTATGATTTATGGTTTTTACTTGAAAATGGAGTAAAGATTGATAAGTCTCTGATTGAAAAGAAACTGGAATATTATGAAAAGATGTTTGATTATAGTGAGTTTATAAAAAGAATTAAAGATAAGAAAAAATTGTGGGGTGTTGAGATTGGACGGTTGATAATGGGACAAGTTCCTGATTTTAAGGTTGTAGAAGAAACTATTATTAAGAAGACTATGGGATTGAAGTAATTTGAATACTAGTTGAAATCTCAGATCTTTAAGTTTGATTTACAGTTTGCTGAGATTCTCAACGGTAATCACAAAACACAAACAAACTAGGGCAGAGTTTTGTGATCTTTTCTGTCAGATAAGTATATCTTTTTGTATACTTGACTGGATAAAAGGTTTAATCTTTGAATGTTTTTGCTGATTTTTGTTGGTTGTGTGGTGTAGGGAGTTTTGCTAAGAACCAATATTCTTTAGAATAATATTCTTCATTTCTTCCATTTTTTCCTTAGGCTGTGCTTGCCTTTCTGGAACATCTTCTTGATCTGCAATTAACTTCCTTAGGTTTGATTTTGTCGGAACTATGTGTAAATGAAAATGTTCTTGACTTTTATGCTTTCCAGTATTGATATGAAATATTGGATCTTGATTTGATGATCTCTTTACTGCTTCTTTTAATTTTTCTACTAATTGAAAAAAGTTTTTGAGTTCTTTTCCAGATAATTCACTTATTTTTTCGACGTGTCTTTTAGGTAAAATCATTATATGACCTAACTTTAACGGGGATGTTGGAATAATACTAAATGTATCTTCATTTTCTTCAATGATCCTATAATTTTCTTGTTGTGCTTCACATAATCCACATTGCATCTTTCTTTTTTAATTGCTTACTTTATATTAGTTATTGTTTCCATTTTAGAACATAATAAAAATTAATACTAAGATTTAAATACTATCAAGTAGTATTAAGTAGTATGGAAAACATTAGTTTGAAATTGGAGATTGGATTTCTTCATGCAATAGAGAAAGTAATGAAGAGGCATAATTATACGACTAAGACTGAATTTATTCGCGAGTCTATTCGCGATAAAATACGCAGACTTGAGGAAAAGGAAATACTAGAAGATAAGGATATGATGTCTCAAATTAGAAGAAGTGAAAGAAATAGGAAAAAAGGCAAGACTTGGGAATCTAAGTATTAATGCGAAAGAATCATACTCTTATTATAAGGAGAGATTATGCTAGTATTAATTTGATTTTGCACTCCTGATGCTGAAACTTCAAATGTTATTTGAGCCCAATTTCTTCCATATTGGACACTAAAATTTCCCTTTAGCATCTTTGGTTTTTTAATTTCTTTTAGAAAGGGAAAGTATTCTGAAGCATTAAAAAACTCAAGACCAACTACAGAACCATCAAAGCCATAATCTATGACTACATCTCCTTTTGGAAGCTCTAGATCAAAGCTAAATTTTGATTTATTGCCTTCGCTATGTAATGAGATAATGTCCTCATCTGAATCATAGCTTACTTTGAAAGATTTTTTCTCCATAGTTTTTCAGCCTTTTTACTTGTTTTAATTACGTTGATTATGTTTAAATCCTTTTCTGCGTAAGATATTACTATAATTATTGAATATTTTGAACTTATCTTGTAAATTAACTTATAGCGAGTTTCTTCTTTTCCCTTTAATATAACTTTTTGTTTTTGTGCATAATATGGTTGTTTTGTAAGAATTAAATCAATTACTAAATCTTGGTTTACTCCTCTATCTTCCATCTTTTCAAGAGAATAATCCGTAAAATTTAATCTATCTTTAAAATATTGCTGATTTGTTTCAGTTACTGTTTTGATTAATTCTAATAAGTCTTTATTTTCCACAATATTAATTTGCTTTTTAGTATATATTTTTTACTAATTGCAAAAATTATTAAACTCTTAATTATTACTTGATTAATGAAGAAAATGACTGAGGAAGAAGAGATACTTGCAGATAAGGATATGATGGAACAACTCAAAGAAAGCGAGAAAAATAGAAAAAAAGGTATTTCTTATAAGTTTGATTACTAATTTTTGTTTTTTGTTGCTTCTATTTCATTACTAAAACCTACTTTTTTATTACACACAATTATTTAAACTCAAACGAACTTTTCGTTTCAATTATTTGAAAGGAGGTATGAAAAAAAGAAAAAATGGTTCTTGATTTTGCAAAAGAAGCAATTGCAAATGCTTCCACACACAGCATCAATTTTGATGAACTTCGTGCTGGAAAGGCTAACATAAAGGTTTTTGGGGCTGGAGGTGCTGGTTGCAACACTATTACCTGGTTATTTAACAAAGGAATTAATGGGGCAAATATTTACGGCATTAACACAGACGCTCTGCATTTAAGCATCACAAAGGCTGATGAGAAAATTTTGATAGGAAAAGAAATAACTCGAGGTCTTGGTTGCGGGGGATATCCTCAAAAGGGTAGAGAGGCTGCTAAAGAATCTGTCTCTGAGCTAAAGAAATCTGTCAGCGCTGCCGATATGGTTTTTATTTGTGCAGGGATGGGTGGTGGAACTGGTACTGGTGCTGCTCCTGTTGTTGGTCAACTTGCAAAGGAAGCTGGTGCGGTAGTTATTGCAGTTGTTACAATGCCATTCGAGTGTGAAAAGGCTAGAATTGATAAAGCAGAATTTGGATTACAGGAGCTAAGAGAGGTTGTGGATACAGTTATAGTTATTGATAATAATAGACTTGTCGATATCGCAGGTAACTTGCCAATGGAACAAGCTTTCGCAGTTGCAAACGAGCTAGTAAGTACAATGATAAAAGGTATAGTGGAGACTATTACTTTGCCTTCATTGATTAACTTAGACTATGCTGACGTTTCAGCAATTATGAAAGGCGGTGATGTTGCAGTTATCGGGGTTGGCGAGTCTGATAGTTCTATGAGAGTCGAAGAAGCTGTTAGACAGGCTTTAACACATCCTTTATTGGATGTAGATTATCGTGGAGCTACTGGAGCTTTAATCCATATTACATGCGGTCCTGATTTCAAGCTTGATGAGTTCTCTGGCGTGGGAAACCTAGTCACTGAAAACTTAAGCGCTGAAGCTCAAGTTATTATTGGAGCTAGAATAAACAAAGAGTTTGGTTCTAAAGTCAGAGTTATAACTATAATGACTGGTGTCAAATCTCCTTATGTACTTGGAAAGGAATTGTCTTCATCTGTAAACAACAATAGAAGTGGAAAATCTGAAATGTCTGATTTAGGCATAGAGATATTCCGCTGATTGAAAAAGATTTTATTTTTATTTTTTAATTTTTTATTTATAGTCGAAAGTTGATGGATCTTGATGAGGATATTTTCTTGGTTTAGTTTTTTCATCCCATTTTTCCCAAAAGATTTTATTTTCTATGGCTATTTTTCTTTTCTTTGTTGTTTTTTCTTTTGAGTAACCTATAGGAATTATTGCTTCTATACTCCAGTCTTCTGGAATTTTGAACTTTGATTTTATTTCTTCTTCTGCAAACGCTCCAACCCAGCAGGCTCCTAATCCTTGGTCTGTTAGGCTAAGCAAGATATTCTCGATTGCTGCTCCTGCTTGTTGTCTTGAATATATTATGCCTTTGTCCTGATAAAGATTTTCAAGTTTATCTGTTTCAGAACATACAATAATTATCCATTGAGAATCTGATATCCAGTATTGTTGTGAAAATTCAGATACTAGTGCTTTATTCTCTTTCTTTTCTATTATCAAGAATTTTAAGTTATTTATGTTTCCTGCAAAGGGAGCATGGTTTGCAGATTCTATTGCTTCAAGTACTATGTCTATTTTGACTGGTTTATTTGAGAACTTTCTCACAGATATTCTTTTCTTTATTGCTTCTTCTGTTTTCATGGTTTTTTTAGTTAATTGATAGTTAAAAATGTGTCGTTACAATATTTATATAATCCTTAATCTAAGAATGATTATGAGTAGAGATATCTATCACCTTATTAATAGACTGAGAACTTTTAATATTGAAAGAAATTGGGATAAGGATCATAATCCTAAAGACCTTATTTTGGCTTTGGTAGGAGAAGTTGGAGAACTTGCCGAGTGTTATCAATGGATGAATAATTCTCAAATTGATTTATTAAATAAGGATTCATATAAAAAGAAAAAGATTGAAGATGAAATTGCCGATGTTATAATTTATTTAATGATTCTTGCATATAAGAGCGATATTGATTTATTAAAAGTTGTGGAAGAAAAGATTGAAAAAAATGAGAAAAGGTTTCCTGTTGAGAAATAAATATATCATATAACAACTTTTTGAAGTAATTTAAGGTTAATCACTAATCTCTCCGCCACCCAACATGATTCTTGATTTTGAGTAAAATACTGCTGACTGACCAAGAGCTATGCCTTCAATTGGTTGATTTAAATGTATTTTATTGCCTTTCATTGACGCTTTATGTAATTTCCCTAAGTGCCTTATTCTTACTAAAATGTTTTCTGACTTTGGCTTGCCTGAAATCCAATTGATATTTTTTATTCTGAATTCCTTTATTTTTAATAATGGATTGTTTTTTGGGGCTACAATTAGTTCATTTTTTTTAATGTCTTTTTTTGCAATGTACAATTTTGATTTTATTTTATTTCTATAATCTTTATCTATTTCCATATCTTCATTTTCTCTTAAACGCTCTCCAATTGTGTAAAACATTATTCCATTATGTTTTCCAACTATTTCACCTTCAGGGTTTCTTATTATTCCTTGTTTGTTTTTTATTTTCTGCTTTAGAAAGGATTTCATATCTATATTTCCTACAAAACATAATCCTCTTGTTCCATGTTTGTTCCAATTTTGAAAATTGTTTATTCTCGCTATTCTTCGGACTTCTGATTTTGTGTAATCTCCAATCGGAAAAAGTGTACGACTTAAATCTTTTTGAGTTAATTGATATAAAAAGTAAGATTGGTCTTTATTTTTATCTTTTGGAATCTTTAAGGTGTAGACATTTTTGTTTTTTAATTTAGTTATGTAATGCCCTGTTGCTATGAAATTACATTTATTTTTTGTTGCTTCTTTCCATAAATATGGGAATTTTATTGTCTTGTTACATAGGGAATCAGGATTTGGAGTTATTCCCTTTGAATAGGATTTAAACATTGGTTTGATTACTTTGTTTTTGTATTCCTTTTCATAGTCTAATTCTATTAATGGAAGATTTAATTTAGATGCTATTTTTTGGGCTTCTTTTTTATCTTCTAAATAGCTACACTGACCTTTTATTTTTGAATCTGAAAAACATTTTAGAAAAGCGCAGATTACCTCATATCCTTGTTTTTTTAATAACCATGCCGTGACTGCTGAATCTACTCCCCCAGATAGTCCAAGCATTACTCTTTGTTTCATTAGACTATTTTAATGACAAACTTTATAAATAAATTGAGTATTAGGTATTGCTATGAAAAGAGGATTTTTTTTAGTTGTATCTGTTGCTTTTGCTATTTTAGCTCTTTTTGTTTTATATCTTGATGTTGCCAGAGATTGCGGTTCTCTTAGGTGTGTTGCGCGTTATGTTTCTACCGGAGAGAGTTTATCAGACTCTCAATTCCCTCCTAAAAAAATTCAGTTTTTTGACTCCAGTTCAGATTCTAATATTCTTAGTTTTGCTTTGAAGAAGACTATTTCTAAGATTATTTATCCTTTTGTGGAACATGAAGAGGTTTTGCTTCAGGCAGGTCTTGAGCCACCGGTTATAACTGGAATAGCTCCTCCTTCCTTTTCTAGTTCTTCCGATACAGATGTTTCAGTAATAGGACAGAATTTTGACCTTGATGCTTTGCTTTTAATCGGAGGAGATGTTATTGAGAGCTCTAGGCTGACTATAACCCCAACAGAAATATTATTTAGTTATATTGCCAATGAACTTCCTGCAGGAACTCATCAGGTCTCTGTTACAAACCCTTCTTCAGGACTTGTTTCGAATTCCTTTGGATTAACATTGACTACTAGCCCAGTTATAACTTCTCTAAGTCCACAAACTATAGTAAATAATGATAGTTATATTGTAAATATAAATGGAAACGACTTTAATCCTTTTGCAGTAGTTTTTGAAGGAATTATATTAGATAGTTCTTCTGGATTGTGGCAATATGTAAGCCCTAATTTGATTAGACTAAATATTCCTTCCGGTTTATCTGCGGGAGATTTTGATATTCAGATATATAATTTGGATGGTGCTCTGTCTAATATTATGGTTCTTAGGTCCAATTATCCATTTGTTTATTTCTTGAGTTCTTCTCCTTCTCCTGGAGATGTTTTGCCAGGTAGCTCTTTTGTTTTGGATGTTTCAATAAATAGTGTTGTTTTCACAGAACATGAAGAAGTTGTTTTAAGTTTGCAGACTCCTTTAGGAATTACTTCTAGTTTTGTTGGTTCAGACAGGTGTATTCCTAATATTCCTTCTACTGTCGTTCAAGGTATTGCTTATTGTAACCTTGCTGTTAATTTTGATGTTGGTTCTATTCCAAGTGGAAACTATAATCTCTCTATTAATTCGGTTTCTGCTTTGAATTCCGTGAAGGGTCAGATTAACTTTTCTTTGAATGTTATTCCTTTAGGTCAACCTGATGGGGATTTGGATGAAGTCCCAGATTCTATTGATTTGTGTCCTAACACTCCTGCAAATGTAAAGACGACTTACGGAATTAATGTATTCAATGGATGTCCTATTCCTAATATTTATCCAATGACTGCTTCGCTCACAACTGACTTCTCAAATGTTCCTAATCTATTTGCTGTCGAGAATTTGAGAATGGGCATTGCTGGAAACTCTAGCGTTACTTTTAGGGCTCCCATTAGCATGTTATGGGTGAATACTACTGCAGTTCCTTCTCATCATTTGCCTATAGGTCTTGGAGAATGGGCAATTAACTTATCAGAGAATTATGTTTTCATTAATTCTACAAAGAGACCTATCTTTAATGTTTCTGCTGAAGTAACTTTCTTTGATACTGGACTTACTAATCCTGTTTTGTATAGAGATGGAGTTATTTGTGATTCAAGTAAATGTCATATTCTTTCTTTCGATACAATATCTGGAGATGTTGTAGCAAATGTTTCTGGGTTCTCTAGCTACTCTGTCTCTCAAGGTTCTTGTGGAGACTCTATGTGTTCTATTGCAGAGACTTGCTCTAGCTGTTCTGCTGATTGTGGTTCATGTCTAAATAACGGTCCCCCTCCTAGTGGTTCTTCTGGTGGCGGTGGAGGCGGTGGGGGATCTAAGGGTAGTAAGGGTTCTTCTTCGATAGTTTATCGTGCAACTCCTCAGTGTAGCGATGGAGTGGATAATGATTTAGACTCTTTAGTTGACTATCCTAACGATTTAGGTTGTCTTAATACTAGTGATGATACTGAAGTGGATTCTAGTCCTCTTGTTGGAGATTCAGAGGGACAAGGAGAATCTTTAGATTCGTCTTCTTCTATAAAAGACAAAGATTATAGTATGGGGGTTGTATTTTGGATAGTCCTTGTTGTGCTTCTAGGAGGCATAACTCTTGTAATAGTAAGGATATTAAAGTATTCTCGTAATCGCAAAAAGTTTTCAGATCTTGCCGAGATGACTTCTAAATCATAAATCTTTATAAAGTCCTCTTTGCATTTTAGGACGATGAAAAGAGGTTTTTCTATTTTTGTTTTATTTGTTTCTCTCATTCTAATTCTTTCATTTTATTTTGGAAATTTTTATGATTCTAATGAGACTATTAGCTCTGATTATTCTTGGCCTGCTTCAGTTTATCTGTTTCATGATTTAAATTTATTAAAATCTCCTAATATGGAGACTTTTTCTGGTTCCTCTTGCACCATTCTAGGTCTTTCTTGGGATAGGCAGAAGGCTAGGGCAGGAGATGATGTTAAATTACTTGTAAATAGCAAAGGTTGTGATGAGGGAACACATGTTCTTCTAACAATATCTGATTCTGATTTATTATCTGATGACACTCTTTCGTCTTATCGTTTACCTTTAGTTTATGATGTTACTTCTGCAATATGGACAGTTCCTTCTTTTCCAGATGCATTTTCTGAATTTATGGAAGGAAAAGACATTGAGTTATATATTTCTGCAACTTTGGATACAGAGGATGTTTTTTCTACACTTGTTTATTCTCCTTCTAATTCATTAGATGTTAATGACCTTAATTTAGAAGATTATTCAATTCCTCTTCTTATTCCTCTTCAGGAATCTGATGGTATAGGAGATCCTATAACTGGAGATTTGTTGTCTCCAATTCTTTCTGTATCTGCTTCTGATTTAGAGGAAGACCCTCAAGTTCAATTGTCTGCAGTTTCTCTTGGGGAAAATCAAGTTTTCATAAAAAATGAAAATGTTTTTGCTGTGACTAATCATTTAGCTAGTGTTCCTATTTCTTTTCAACCTTGTGAATATTTTGATGGAGATAATAACATAAGGCTTAGAGATACTACGACCAATAATATTCTTACTACTCAAATTCAGTCTACGGGATATCATCAGAAAGATAGTGCCTCATGCACTAAAGGTTCTGTGATGTTTGCAGTTGCACATGTTAAAGTTAGTCTTGCTCCAGGAGAGGAAAGAATTTATGATATTATTGAGTCTACTCAAGCAAACTCTCCGTTTGTTTATGCTCCAGAAGTTGATGATTTTGTTATAAGAGGAGCCATTCGGTCTGTTTCAACAGATATTTATGGAAGAGATTACGTTGCAGATATACCCTTTGCTGGTTTAGAGTGGGTCGTTAATGGAGATGTTGTTCGTATAGGAAAGTACACAAAAATGCATAGAATTGCGAACCCTTCTTCATGCAACACTAATCAGCCTTGTTTGAGCTATTTGTTCTCTGTTGTTACTTATTTGACTTTTGTTAGCAATGAACCCATTGTTAGAACACAGGTTCTTGTTGTAAATGCGATGAACTTTGATGAACTTCAAACTCCGGACTGCTCTCAAACTCCTTGCGTTTATAGAAGGCTTGATAACAATCAACCTGAATGGCAGAATGGAAATTTGAAGTATGGTTCTCTGCGATTTAATATAGATGGTTTTGCTAATCCGTTTTCATTTTATTTTCCAGATATGGATATAAGACAACCTACTACAATATCCCAAGTAGATAATACTCATGCTACTGTTTGGACAATGCCTTCTGATGGGCAGTATACTTTAGGATGTATCTTAGGAAATACTGGAGGTTATTGTCCTCCAGAATTTGATAGAGAGAATAAGAATTATCTTGGAGAGGGTCAGAGTTTGCTTGTGGATGGAATTGTTAAGTTTGGGAGTTATAATACCCCTACATATACGACGCATAATTATTTTGCAGAGAATAAAATAGGTTCTGGACAATCACTTAAAAGATGGACTAAAGTAGACAGATTATTTGAATCTATGATTCCAGATACTTCTAAATTAGGTGATTTGAGTAGATGGATATCTCCTGCAGATGCACAGAGCGAGTATGATTCTATTAGACCTTCTGCTTCAAATCAGAGGACTCATTTTGGGAATGCTCCTATTTATCAAACTAGGCTTACTGAAGCGAGCGAGAGTTTTCCGAGAGACTTTAGAGTGGATATGTATAGTAACCTTTGGGTAAAATATTTACTATCTTGTGCGGATAGATGTAATCCCAAATATCTTTATGCTCTTAGTTTTAAAAATAAACAGAGCACAATGTTTGTTGGACATCTTGTAGGTTATGAGCCTTGGGAACATCCCCTTGCTAACCCTTTAATTGATGATGGTACTGGGGGGATACCATTTAGTAGTTCTGCTGGTGCTGAAAGACTTTGTTATTCACAAAACCCATTTAGAACGACTTACAGAGATACTCTTGGTTTTTGTAATGTTCAGACTCCAAATGCTCACTTATATGATTATGGTGATTTGGGAATTGGAGAGGGAAGAGCCCCCCATCATGAATGGAGTGCTTATGGAAGAACTCATTGGGGAACTAGCGAAGCAGAATATGTTTATGCTTCAGGAGACTTGATGTTAAGAGATGTTTTCATGAGCACTGCAAAACTTCATGCTAATGTAATTCATCACTCTCCTGACTTGACTCTTACGAAACCAGCAAGTGGTCCTGCAAGGGGTATTGGGAGAGTTGCTGTCGGCGTTGAAAAAGCTGCGTTCATGACTAATCCATTGATTCAAAGTTATTATTCAGATTCTCTCAAGAGATGGCTTTCGAGAATTGATGAGAGATTAAATAAGCAGAATCCTGGAGATAGAGGATATAATCCTGTGACTGGAGATCCTTATGCGGTGGGACATTTGGGAATTGATGCTTGTAATGATGTCGTTTTCGGAAATGGAGAGCTTTGCGGAGAGCAGGTTTGGATGGAGGCTCTTGCTGCTCAAGGTTTAATGGAGATAAGACAGAATATTCTTGAAACAGGGACACAATATATTCAACTTATGGATACTATACTCTTTCATTTATCAAGATATCTTTTTGATTTCGGATATAAAGATCCTTCACAAGTCAAAAATAATTTTGTTATTTCCCATCCTATTACCGGACAGTCAATAACTGTTAATGAGGGTCTTGGATATCTGGCTTATTGGACTGCTCATGGGCCATCTCCAGGAGTGTCCGTTGTTACAACATATCCTCGATATAATTATGGCCCTGAAACTACAGACCATTGGCACATACCTAATGCTCTTTGTTTGCTTGCCAAGTTCTATTCTCCAGATACTACGCGCCAGAACATAGCATTGAAATCTTTTGAGGCTTCATTTGGGTATAGAGGTTATACTTTGAAAGCTGAAAGCGGATCTCATAGGCTTAAGGATATTTTGCCTCCATCTCTTTCAGTAATCTCTGCGGACTTTTTATGCTCTTTGACACAGTTAAAAAATATTCCGACACCTAATGTAGTTAATCCTCCTGCGTGTCCTGACGCTGATGCTGACGGATATTCTACTTGTTTAGGAGATTGCAATGATGCAAATCCAAATATTCATCCTAATGTTCTTGAGAGTAGTGGTCTTTGCAGTGATTCAGTGGATAATAATTGCAATGGTCTACGAGATTGTGAGGATACGGGATGTTTTCTTTGTGGAGATAATACTGCTTGTTATTCTTCTCTTTATTGTAACTCTAATTCTATAGCTTATTGTGGAAATCTTGTAGTTAATAATCCAAATGCTGTTGGTCTTCAGGAAACTTGCGATGTCAATCCTGCTCCGCCTCAACTTATCTCTGTAAGAGGTAGTGGACAGAATTCTCTTGGTGACGGAAGATGTATCCCTCCAGGAACTTTACCTGCGCATGGACAAGCTTGTACTTATGCAATTGCGGCTACATGCGGAGATAATATGGTAAATCGACAATCAGAAGAATGTGATGGAACAGCTGTTGGGATATGCGGGCCTGCAACGTCATGTTCTGCATCTTGTTTATGTAATGGTCCTGTATTGAATAGTATTTCTCCGAATAGTATAACTAACCCTACTCAAAATGTAGTTGTTACTGCTAGCGGAAGAGGTTTTGTTGCTACTCCCACTGTAAAGATTAATAATATTCCCCAGAGCAGTGTTCCTGTTTCTTTTGTTAATCAAAATTCTATTTCCTTGACTTTTACGCCCGATTTTTTACAGATTCTTGGTTCTGGAACTCATCAATTAAGTCTTGTAAATCCAAATACTCAAGAGACAAGGAGTCTTTCTTTGACTACTACTATGAGCGGAGGATTATGTACTAACGCTTTGATGGTTGGTTCAGGAAAACCTTATGCTAAGCCAAGTGATGCTTTGGCAGTTGCTCAAGATGGAGATACAATACTTATATTCCCTGGAACTTATCTTGATTATGCAACAATTACTCAAGATAATTTAATTATTAGAGGAGTAAGAGATGCCTCTGGAAACAGACCTAAAATTACATGGAATGGAAATGTGCCTAATGGAAAGGCTCTTTTTGTTTTAAGATCTCCACACATAGTTATAGATAATTTAGAGATGTATGGCGCCGAATCTTCAAGTGCTAACGGTGCTGCTTTGCGTGTTGAAAGTCCTGTTACTCAATTAACTGTAAGAAATAGTTATTTCCATGATAGTCAGATGCAAATTCTCCAAGATGAAGGAAACTTAGCATTTACGGCGCTTTTAGAGTATAATGAGTTCGATCATCAAGGAAGTTGTACTAATAATGATTTGAATCTTTGTTCACATTTGGTTTATATTAATGGAGGAGCATCCGTGACTGTTCAGAATAATTATTTCCATCATGCGCGGAGAATGCATCATTTTAAGAGCAGAGCTGCACAAAACTTTGTTTTGTATAATAGATTTACAGATGAAGAGACGGGACAATCTAATTACCATATAGACTTTCCACAAGGGGGAGATAATTATGTAATTGGAAACTTATTTCATCAAAACATAAACACGAGAAATTCTAATATAATTGTAGTTAATACAGAGATTAATGATCCTTTGAAACCAGCACATACACTTCAGAACTTATATGTTGTCGCAAATACTTTTGTAGATGATTTTGCAGGAGTTATGGTTTCTTCAGATTATAATACAAACATACGCACTCTAAATAACTTCGTTATAAGAAATAATATATTTATTACTTCTGCTTTGCAACAAAATGCTTTTGGAGGAAATCCTACTTTCGATTCAAACCTTTTGAGTACCATTGGTTCATTTACGTGGTTTAGAAATGTTTTAGGTTATGATTATTCTCTTACAGGGGGTTTGTTAAACACCGGTTCTCCTTATGGTTCTAGTGTTACTGGTTATTCTTTGACTCCTTCTTATCAATATGTTCATAATGCCAAACGTGAGACAAGGTCTGCTTCTGGGGCTCCAGATGTTGGAGCTTATGAGTTTTCAGGGGGAGGAGGAAATACTTGCTTCTCTTCTACTGAATTATGCGACGGAATAGATAATAATTGTAATAGTCAGATTGATGAAGGAATAGTATGTACTTCTTGCAGTGGCGGACCTTCTGGACCAAGTATTGTTTCAGTTCAGCCTTATAACTTTTCTATAGCAAACAATACCTTAGTTGTAGTTACGGGGCAAAACTTTGCAAGTAACTCTGATATAAGAATAAATGGTCTTCCAGTTAGCACTATTAGAACATCTCTGACAGAATTACGTTGGAATTACATTGCTAATTCTTTGTTGGCTGGATTGAATACTTTAACAGTTTATAATCCTCCTACTGGTTTATCTTCAGGACCATTTTATCTGAATCTCACTTCTCCTCCTAATGCTCCTTCTAACTTTGTTGCAATTCCTCAGTCTTCTACAGTTATTTTGTTAACATGGATAGATAATGCAAACAATGAAGATTATTTTGAAATGGAAAGAAGACCTCTTCCTTCAGGTACTTTTGCTATAATGCCTGGAGCTAGTCGTTTGAATCCAAATAGCAGAACTTATAACAACACTGGCCTTTCCGTTGGAGCAAGTTATGAATATCATGTTCGTGCAGTTAACTCTGCAGGAACTTCGGCTTGGTCTAATTTGGCAAATGCGACAACTGCATCTAATCTTGTCCTTACTTCGTTGAATCCCAACTCAACAGTTAATGGTGCCTCTACAAATGTTCAGATGATAGGGACTGGATTCTCGACTATTAATTGTGGTATAGAGATTAACAGAATTCTTGCTAATTCTTCTCTTTATGGAATTAATTGTGTAAGTTCTACCAGAACGGACTTTGTTGTTCCCCCTGGATTATCTTTAGGGAATTATAGCTTGGTTGAAGTTACCTTGAATAATCTCGGAGGAGTTATTGCACGAAGCAATTCTTTAAACCTTACAGTAGTTAGTGGAAATGTTCCTGATGGAGATGGAGATGGAGTTCCAGATTCTATTGATTTGTGTCCTAATACTCCTGCAAATGTAAGGACGACTTATGGAATTAATGTATTCAATGGATGTCCTATTCCTAATATTTATCCAATGACTGCTTCGCTCACAACTGACTTCTCAAATGTTCCTAATCTATTTGCTGTCGAGAATTTGAGAATGGGCATTGCTGGAAACTCTAGCGTTACTTTTAGGGCTCCCATTAGCATGTTATGGGTGAATACTACTGCAGTTCCTTCTCATCATTTGCCTATAGGTCTTGGAGAATGGGCAATTAACTTATCAGAGAATTATGTTTTCATTAATTCTACAAAGAGACCTATCTTTAATGTTTCTGCTGAAGTAACTTTCTTTGATACTGGACTTACTAATCCTGTTTTGTATAGAGATGGAGTTATTTGTGATTCAAGTAAATGTCATATTCTTTCTTTCGATACAATATCTGGAGATGTTGTAGCAAATGTTTCTGGGTTCTCTAGCTACTCTGTCTCTCAAGGTTCTTGTGGAGACTCTATGTGTTCTATTGCAGAGACTTGCTCTAGCTGTTCTGCTGATTGCGGCTCTTGTGGAGGAAGTAGTGGGGGTGGTTCTTCTGGAGGAGGTTCCGGTGGAGGTGGAGGAGGCGGAGGTTCTAGTGGTGGAGGTGGAAGAACAAGTTCTGGACCAGTTATTAATCGTGTTGTTACTCAATGTAGTGATGGTCTTGACAATGATGGAGATGAATTAATAGATTATCCTAGAGATAGAGGGTGTTTGAATAACGAAGATGATGTTGAACTTGACTCAAGCAATCTTGTTACCGACTCTGAAGATAAAGAAAGGTTAGGAAATTCCGAAGAGAGTTTGGATAAAAATATAAGATTGGTGTTTTGGATTGTTCTTGCTACTCTTTTGATTGGAATCTCTATTGTTTTGATATTGATATTAAAATATTCGAGAAATCATAAAAGGATTAATGCTCTTGCAAAAATGGTGTCTGCTAATGCTTTTGATTTAAAACATAGTTGAGGGATAATTTATATATCTTAAAGCTTGTTTTTGTTTATGAGAGTTAATTATTTTTGGTATTTGTTTTTTGTTTTAATTTTATCAATTATATTAATTACTTATTTTGTTAAGGTTAATAATCTTGAAGGCTCTTTTTCTACTCCTAGAGACGACGGAATCCTTGGATCTCTTGAAGATTCTGAAGGTCAGCTTTCTCCTCTTGGAGGTGATGAATCCTTTATAATCGAGAATACCTTAGCTCCTGCAGGTGCTTCTTTAGAGGGGACTAATGCTGTGGGTTTTGATTCTTCTAAAGGAGTTTACTATTTTGAATTTAGGGATTTTAATGATATTCTTTTAGATAGATATGAAATAAATATTAGTAACTCCGAAGTTCAAAAAGGGATTTTAAAAATTAGGGAATCTCGAAGAAATTTCTTTCCAGTGGTTGATGGGGGGACTCTTTATAGGACCCCTTCAGGACAAATACTTCAACCAATTGATCTCGCATTAAAATCCCAGATTAACTCTTTTAATCATCAACAGACTTCTTTAAATAGTGTTCAATTTCAATATGATGAAACTGTTAGTTCTGAGACCGAAACCGTTTTACTTACAAAGCAGTATACGTTTTCCATTAAAGGGGGAACACTCATTATAGAGGTTAAACAAATTGATTCTCCTCTTACTCCTACATCGAATTATGCAGGATTTACTTTTGGTCAGGCGAATAATGTTGAGAATCCTCGAAATATATCAATACCTTATATGGAAATAGCACCCATAACTGTTGTAAATAACAGCTTCTTTTCTTCAACATATATTGATTGGTCTTTAAGCAATTCAAATTATTATCCTCAATTAGTTTGGTCTAATTCTAATTCTCCTGGAAATTTTAAAAATTCTTACTCTTCAAAATATGTTGCTCGTCAAAGTAATACATACAATAATATTGAAGAAACGGGATATGTTTCAGTTAGTAATAATGTTGAGGATCTTATGATGGTTCCTCACAGACAGCCATCCCCTTATCGCAATCAATTGGACTCGAGACCAGTAATTTCTGTTTGGAATCTTTGGGGAAATTTTCAAACTTCGGAAGGAGTTCTTTCCTATTTTCATGATTCTCTAGGTATTGATAATCTGACTGTGATTTACAATAGATGGAGTCAGAATTTCTGTGCTCCTCCCCATGATCTTCCTGCAGCAATGAATCTCGGCGGAAATGAGGCACTACTTAGGTTAGTAAATAAAGCTAAATCTTATGGTTATTTATTTGCACTTTATGAAGTTTATTCAGATTTAAATCCTAGTAGTCCATTTTGGGAAAAAAATCAAGATAAAATCTCGCTTAATTCAAGTGGTGCGAGGCGTTTAGGGTGGTTTGCAGAAAGTTGCCCTTTTCCCCAAAACTATGATCTTTCGAGTGATAAGAGTTTGTTCTTTGCTCAAAATATTTCTCCTCAAATTAAAGAAACTTTTAATCCTAATGCGGTTTATACAGATGTAATTCCAAAACAATATATGACTAATGGTGGAATAGATTATTCTGCAACTAATTTAAATTCTAGTTCTATTGGTGCTACTATGCAAAATGCTATGCATTTGTTTGATTTTCTTCATTCTAATTATAACTCTCCTCTTTTTGGAGAGGGTGGTCAAGTTCCAATTTCTCCAAGAGTAATGTATGGAGGTTTGGTTGATTCAATTGGAGGTGAAATTGTTGGTAGGGAATTTGCCCCCATATTACCAGATTATGAACTTAAAATTATAAAACCTTTAATGGCAAATCAGGGAATGGGTATGCCTCAAAGATGGGTTGGAGATGGGACAATACACCATGTCGGAGATTTGGACATAGCTAATTTAGATTTGGATAAGTATAATTCAATGGCTATCTCTTATGGTCATACTGGGTATATAGACGAATTGTTGAGTCAAACAAATCCCCTTTATTATCTGTCCAAATATTATGTAACTGAATATTATTTATTTAGGGAAATTCAAGAGAGATATCTTTCTTCTCCAGTAATATCAGTTTTATATGAAAATTCTTCTGGAAATATGATTGATCTTAATGAAGCTTTGCGCCAGAATCTAGATTTTAGTAAGACTAAATTAAGAACTTCTTATTCTAATGGTCTCGTGGTATATGTTAATCACGGTTCTTCTATTTGGGTAGTTACCCAAAGTGGGAAAACTTATTATCTACCATTAAATGGTTGGTTGGCTATTGCCCCAGATTTTATAGAGTATTCTGCTTTAGTAGACCAAAATGGTAATCCTTCGATTAGTGGACATAGGGCAGATTATATTTATTCCCCCAATTATCTTTTCGTGAATGGCCGCGGAGTTGAAACCTCGTTTGGAAATGATTATTTCAATAATCCTATAATTGCAACTAATATTTTAGTAATTAAACCTACTGGTTGGATAGTTCTTGAAACTTTAGACCCTAATATAGGGGGACAATTTGTTCCTTCGGTTTTTCATTTAGTTCCATCAATAAATAGGATAAATCCAGATAATGTTATTAATAATAAGGATAATTTAATTAGAGTTCAAGGACTTAATTTTACGTTTACTAATTTTTTAATGCTTAATGATATTCTCTTAGATGATAGCATTTATCAAGTTAATATTGTTAATTCTACAGATATAACTTTTGTTCTTCCATCTGGATTTTCGACCGGAGATTATAATTTAACTGTTATTCATCCAATTGGTCAAACTGGTAGTCTGACTAGTAATTCCTTAATTTTAAGGGTTGAATCTCCAAGTGGTACTGGCGGAAGCTCATCCGGTGGTGGTTCTTCCGGTGGTGGAGGCGGAGGAGGCTCTGGAGGTCCTGCAGTCGGAGGAGGTTTAATAACTCAATGTAACGATGGAGTCGATAACGACGGAGATTTGTTAATAGATTATCCAAATGATTTGGGGTGCAGTAGTTCTAATGACAATAGTGAAATTGATTCTGAATTGATAATAGGATCTACTTCTGGTTCAAATTATACCTCTGGCAACTCAGGGGCTGTCGGAGGAAGGGATTCTGGAGAGAATATGAGCTTAATCTTTTGGGTTCTTCTTGTATCTCTTTCAATTGCTATAATTATTGTATTTGTTTTAATTATAAGACATTATAGGGCGCGTAAAAGAATAGATTCACTAACAAGATTTTCTAATTACTCTAAGTAATAATGTAATATATTTATTCTATTTGAAATCTTAATATTGCCCCTGCGCCCTTTGTGATATTGTAGAATTGTTCGCCTTCTTGCGTTTCATCTGAAATCATTATAACTTCAGAACCCATATCTATTGCCAATCTTTCTAGTTCTGCTACTTGCTTCTTCTCTAATTTTTCAGATATTAACAATTTGTGGACTGCTCCCCTTTCTAAAGCTACTTTTGTTTTTTCAATACCATATGCTGCTTTTTCAGGATATTTTCCCAAGGTCATGAAAAACTCTTCTATTATCTTTTTTTCCTTTATTATTTCTTGCTCTGCAATATCGCTTTGTGAGGCTTCTACTAAAAGTTTTAGTCCATGTTCATCTACATATCCTATGTCTTTAACTGCTATGACTTTCTCTTTTAATTTTGTTACTAATTGACCTTCTTCTAAGAACTCTTCTTTTGTAGGTATTGGTCCACCTACAAGAATTCCTTTTAATCTAGGTAATTCAAAGAATAATTCTTTCATTGCTTCTGCAGTTCTTCTGAAAAATTCTTTTGCCAAACCTTCTGTTATTCTGTGAAAACGCTGAGAACTTTGACCTCCTGCCCTCACTTTGCTTGGAACTCCCGAAGTTAAATGTCTTAGAACTTTGATTTGTTTTCCTTCTAATAATCCTAGAGTTGCTTCCTGTCTATCTATTACTACAAGAGCATACACTTCGTCTGTTTGAAGCATGTCTTTTAATGGTTCCGTTACAAAAACTTGATCGCACCTATACATTCTGACTCTTAGGGGTTTTGGAGGTTCTATTGCCCATAATTTTATATCAGATACTCCTTCTTTTTCAGATATATTTCCAGCATATAAAGCAAGACCATTTTTTGGAGTTGCCTTCGTATTCTTTAGCGTTCTGATTATCATATCTATTGCATCGGTAACTGCACTTCTTGTTGCTTTAGATTTAATGTTATCTGCTGTTGAACGCTCTGACTCTAATTGTTTTGTTACACTGTGAATATTGAAATCTACTGGAATGAGCACTGTGACTAATTCAGTATGTCTTCCTCTGACACTTTCCAATTCTTCAATTTGTTCTTCTAGTTGAAGTTTTTGTTTGTCGTTCATGATGGTTTTATTCTCCTATACTTTCCTAGTTCGAGGATAGTTATAGAATTTATTAGATTATCTGGTTCTATTTCGTCTATAAGGCTTTTTAAGGTATTTGTTATTTGGATTCCAGTAAAAGAGTAAGGAAGCCTTATAATTATTAGACCATAATGGCTACTCTTGGAGTATCTTAATGGGTTGCCAAAATTCTTATCTTTTGTTATTAGTATAGCTTTTTTATTTTTAGCATATTCTGCAATCTTGCCATCTTCCTCTCCTTGTAACTCTGTTAAACTAATATGTTCTACTTCAAAACCTTTGCTTTTTAGCATTTCTACCGAGGATTTAGGAACATTTTCATCTAAAACAAATTTACATTTATTTTTGTAGTTCTCTAACTTCTTCACCATGTATTAAAGAAGCAATATATCTCAATACTATAAGAATATCTTCTTTTCTTAAATTATATTCTTTTTCTATTTCTTCATAAGTCATTCCTGAAGTAAGCATTCCAAGAACCTCTTCAACAGATATTCTTGTTCCTTCTATTATAGGTATTCCATGTCTTACTCTTTGATCTATTATTATTTTTCTCATATATCTTAATGAATTGAAGAGTTAATAAAAGTTGGGTTTCTTTAATTGCGTTTTAAACCTTATGAATTGATGTCGAAGTGTTTGGAAACCACTTACTTTAGTGCGTGGAACACTTCGAGCATCCAAAAATCGAGCACCATTCAAATCGTATGCTAAAGCATGCGGTGGTGCATCGATTTTTTGATATTCATAGGCCTTCGCTTGTAGAGGACAAGCTTCAGACATTGCTAATTGAGATTAGAAGGCTTAAAATTATAATCTGAGATAATTTTAAGGGTTGCGGGTTAAAAAACTAATCTAATTGACCTATTGCTCTGTCTTTTTCTCTAACAAACGGTCCAATCCCCTTAAATATCCCAAAGTAGCTTTTTATCTTCTTATTTTTTGTTTTTTTATTATATTTTATTTTCATCTTAACCAAAGTATTATAATAAAACACCATTGGAAACTATTAAATGTTTTCTATTGCAAATTGTGACAAGCTACTAAATCTTTCTCAAAATTCTTTAGTGATGTTGGGATTCTTATGTTTTTTATTGCTTCTTTCAAGGAAATTCCATTTTCCTTTTTTTGTTTCCATACTTCGCCGTTGAACTGCATGATACTTTCTATTATTTTTTCTGCTTCTTTGTTTTCTTTTCCCTTTGGAAATGTCGTTTTATGTAAGATTATATCTAGCCCATTACCTATTACAGAAGTTACTTGGGGGAGTATAGGGTATAGTAGAGTTATCATTCTTTCTAATAGATAGTATAGGGTATACTTTGCTGATTCGCTTTCTTCCTTGCTGAAATTATTTGATTCGTTGTATGCTCTGCTTTTTATCATCTCAATGTAATGTGAAGCAAAAATGTCCCAGAGAAATTTTCTTAATGTTTCTGCTGGGGTATGAAAGTCATAGTGTTCGTAAGATATATCTATTCTTGATGTTTGTGTGTCAATATAACTTATGAATAATTTATCTAACTCTGTTAACTTTGATTTTTTTGGTTTTTTGAACTGGCAAACAAACCTTGATACATTAACTAGCTTGTTTATGGTTTTTGTTTCTGCGCCTATTCTATCCATTGAACATTTTAGGTCCTGTTCTGCTAAATTTCCTTCTAATGCTGCCCAAAATCTAAATGCTTCTGCTCCATGTGTTTTTAGTATGTCTTGTGGGTCGATTCCATTTCCCAAAGACTTTGACATTTTTCTTCCTTGGCTGTCCACTATATGCTGATGTATCCAGACATCTTTGAACGGTGGTTCTCCCATCTCTAAATATCCTCTAAGCATTGTGTAATATAACCATGTTCTAACTATTTCCTTGCCTTGAGGTCTTAATGAAATAGGGTATGCTTTTTTTGCAAATTCTGAGGGATATTTAATCATATTCAACTCTGAAATAGAGGAGTCAAACCATGTATCAAATACTTTTTCTTCACCAACCCATGTTTTTTCTTTAAAGTCAGATATTTTTCCTACTTTTTTTCCATTTTCAAATATTATTGATTCTTTTGGAGCATTTTCTTTTGTTGGTTCATAATATTTTCCTTTAGGAGGCACTGCAATAAGATTTTCAGAACGCCATAAAGGAATAGGAGTTGCATAAAATCTTCTTCTTGATATTGGCCAGTCTATTGAAATAGAATCTAACCATCTAATTAAGATTTCTTTTGATTCCTTTGGATAAAACTCTATTTTTTCCATAACTTTTTTTAATTTTGGAATAAATTCTAACTGTTTAAGATAATATTCTGGCATCTGTATAAATTCTATTTCTGCTCCGGATCTTTCCGATGTTGGGGTTCTATGAACTATACTTTCTTGTTTTATGATTAGATTTTGTTTTTGCAAATCTTCTATTATTTTTTCTCTTGCTTCTTTTACTTTTAATCCTTGATATGATTTTGCTATTTCATTCATTCTACCTTCTTTTGTTATCGCTATTTTTGGTTTTAGATTCATTTCCCTGAAGAACTGAATATCTGTAACATCTCCTGCTGAACACATCATCATTAATCCTGTTCCTTTGTCAATTTGCGCAAATGGATGCTCTTGTATTGGAACTTCATAATTGAAGATAGGGACAATTGCTTTTTTTCCTTTTAGGTGTTTGTATCTCTTATCTTCTGGATTATATACAACCATTGCACAAGTACATAATAGCTCAGGTCTTGTTGTTGCTATAACTATTTTTTCTTTAGAATCTTTTATTTTCCATTCAATATGGTTGAATTTTGATGGAATTTCTTTATATTCTATTTCAGAATCTGCAACTGTTGTTCTTAGTTTGGTATCCCAGTTATTTATTCTGTTATCTTCGTAAACCAGATTTTTATGAAACAAGTCAATAAATGTATCTTGAGTTATTTTTCTGTATTCTGGAGAATCTGTGTGATAGATATCTCCTATTTTATTCCCTTTTTTATATGAAGAATATGAGTGACCTAGTCTTGCAAATGAGTCAACTGATTCTTCAGATGCAGATTCTAATAATTTTTTACAATGCTCTATAAATTGTTCTCTACCTACTTTAAAGGGAGATATGTTAAACTTCTTCTCTGTTGCTAATTCTATAGGGAGACCGTTTCTATCTAGACCTAAAGGAAATAAGACTTCGAAGCCTTTCATTCTTTTGTATCTTGCAAAGAAGTCCATGTAAGTGTATGTTGTTGCATGGCCCATATGTATGGGGGTGTTAACATAAGGAGGGGGAGTATCAATAGAGTAAATTTCCTTTTTTGTATTTGGATTAAATGGGAAAAGGTTGTTTTCTTTCCAGAAGGTTGTTATCTGCTTTTCTATCTCAATATTCCAGTTTTTAATTTCTGATAGTTTTGGTTCCATGTTTAAAGCACGTGGAAACGTATTTTAAGACTTTTCTTTTAGGATTTATATGGATTTGAAGAAGGCCTTGAAACAACTTTCAGAACTTAAGAGGCTTGGGGGTAAGATGCGTTTAGCTGCTGAATCTTGGGGTGCTGAATGGAAGTGTCTTATTGCAACAATAATGTCTGCGCAATCTAGGGATGAGACAACTATAATTGTTGCTGAAAGGTTGTTTGATGAATATAATTCTCTTGATAAATTGGCTAATGCTTCTTATAATGATGTCTTGAAAGTCTTTAGAAGTTTGAATTATAATAAGACTAAAGCTAAAAATGTTATTTCTTGTGCTTCGGAGTTAATTGAGAGATATAATGGTAAAATTCCTCACGACTTGGATAAATTGATTGAGCTTTCTGGAGTTGGGCGCAAAACCGCTAATGTGTTTTTATCTGAACATGGTCACGATGGTTTGGCCGTAGACACTCACGTATTTCAGATTGCTAGAAAACTTGATTGGTCTAAGGAAAAGAATCCTCATAAAGTAGAGGCTGATTTGAAGAAATTGTTTCCCTCTAAGTATTGGGCTTCTGTGAATCCAGTTCTTGTTAGGTTTGGAAAGAGATATACTTCTCGTAAAAAGAAGAATGAGTTGCTTGAGGGGGTAAGTAGGATTAAATAACTCTTCTTTATTCTTGTTTTATGATAAAAGGAATTATTTTTGATAAAGATGGCGTTATATTTGACTCTGAGCCAGTTTACGCTATGGCAACTATAAAAACTCTTGAGAAATTTGGGCATTTTTTAACAGAAAAAGATTATTTTGAATATTGGACAAGAAAAGGTTGGGGAATTAAGGAGTTTTTGGAGCATAAGAAAATTAAGATTGATCTTGAGGAATTCAAAAGGATGAGGCATGAAATAATTGATTTTGAAATTAAAAGAAAACTTCCCTTAATTGATGGTGCTGAAAAAGTTTTATCTTCTTTTAAGGGCATTTATCCTCTTGCTCTTGTTACTTCTTCTGATACAAGGGTGACTAATTTGAAACTTGAGATTTCTGGGTTTTACAGGTTTTTTGATTTTGTTATAACTAAAGAAGATGTTACAAATCACAAACCTCACCCCGAAGGGTTTTTGCTCGCTGCTGATAAACTTAATATTAATCCAGAGAATATTGTTGTGATAGAAGATGCCGAAAAAGGAGTAATTGCTGCTCACAATGCAGGAATGAAATGCATTGCGATACCAAATAAATATACTAAATTTAATGATTTTTCCTTGGCGGATGTTGTTCTTAGAGATATAGGGGAGATTACTCCTGAACTGATTAAGACCTTGTAAAGATTTTTATACTAACCTTTATTGTGTCTTTCATGGCTCACCAACAACAATCTCTTCAGATGCCTGGTGCATTTGGTGGAATTATGCGTTATGATTCAGAGTATCAAAGCAAGGTTATGCTTTCTCCAAAGGCAGTTGTTGCGTTTTTGGTTGCGGTTATAGCCTTTGTTATTGTTTTGAAAGTTTTCTGGCCTGTTGTTTAATTGTTCAAATTGAGTTTATTCATAGTTTTGAATAAAGTTTAAATAGAATAAAATTATTTTGTCATACTGGTGATTGAAATGTCAAGCAATAGAGACTTAAGAGATCAGATGAATAGTGATTCTGTTGCCGAGGCTTTTGGTTTTCTTTTATCTGGAAAGAAGGGATATAAAACAGTTATTGAAAGAAAGGTTGAGCCACTTCGTTGTTCTGGGTGTAATGTTGTTTTGCAAGATGGTGTTAAGTTTTGTTCTGAGTGTGGGACTAGAGTTGTTAAGAAATAGGCTTACCTTCTTTAATAAATTCTAACTTTGTTATCTTGTTGTCTTTGATTTCTAGAATGGTGTTTACATGAGAGCCAAAGCCTGCGTTTACTATTGTTGTTTGATTTATTGTGTCTTTTTCTAAGTTCTATTCTTAGTAAAATGGTTATAATAAAATTAATTCTTTCTTTAATTAAACTTAAATAATCTGGCTTCGTTTAAAAAAAATGGAGACAAAAGAGATAAGAAAAATCCTAAAATCTAGTTTCGAGAGTTGTTCTTTTTATAACCATATTAAGGGGGTGACAATTGTTGGATCATTCTCTGAAGATAGATCTTTGTATTGCAATGACGAGGCTGATATTTTATTGGTTGTAGATACTATTGATGTAGTCTTATTAAAAAAAATTCATGATTGGGCAAAAGATATATATAAAAAAAATACAAATAAAAGGAAATGGAAGTACACATTTAAAAATGGACCCTACAAAGAGGTAGCTTACAAACCAAATTTATTACTTCAAATTTTGTTGGACCCCTTAAGTGAGTTAGGGAATTATCCCCCAACTTTCCTAAAATCTTTTGAAAAAAAACATAAAGTTCTATTGGGAAAATTTCTTTACCCTAAGGTTAAACAACCCACACTTAAGAGTATCTGTTATCAAAAAAGGAATCTCATTTGGTGGATTGATAAGATAAAAAATAATAAAACCTTTTATTTTGAATGGATTCAGGCAGGGAATAAGGTAAAATTAGATTTCAAAATTATTAAAATTCCATTAGAACAAACATGTGAAATGGCTCTTTCAGTGTTAAAGAAGGAATTTAATAATCTGATTTTGGCAGGGTACAAACCAACCAAAGAGATTAGTAAAGAAGTTGAAGGGTTATTGATTTATGACAGTACAATCAAATCATGTAAAAAATTTAAAAAGACAAAAGAAATAATTAACAAAATAGTTTCTTTATTCAAAAGATTACATAAAAACTCGCTAAAACAGTGTGAATAATTTTGAGTATGAGCTAATTCTTGGGGCTATGATTGCATCAAAATCATTACTATAAATCTCTGGCTTGTTTTCATGAAGGTCTCCTATTATTAGAAATTTTGTCATTTTAATAGAGGTTTAGAAAGCTATAAATAATCTCGTTTTTGATTTGTTTTATGTTTGGAGGAATAGACCCTAAGAAGATGCAGGCAATGATGAAACAGATGGGAATCAAACAAGATGAGGTCGAGGCTGTTCGGGTTGTTATTGAAAAGGTGGATGGTGGCAAAATAGTCATAGAGGAACCTTCTGTTGTTAAGGTGACTATGCAGGGCCAGCAATCTTGGCAGATATCTGGAAACGCTCATGAGGAATCTGGAGATTCTGAAAATACTAAAGATGAAGATGTTCGTTTAATTATGGATAAGACAGGTAAGAGTTTTGAAGAATGCTCTCAAGTTCTTGAAAAGAACAATGGGGATATTGCTCAGAGTATAATGGATTTGTCGTGAAATTGAGTGTTTGTATATCTCTTTATAAATTTAGGCTTTTCGAAAGGTATAAAAAGAACTTTTTGTTTATTATGCTCCTTTAGGACAGGTATTTATGTTAATTGATGAGATTATAAAGGAAAAGATTAGTGCAGACCATTTACTTTATGTGAGTCTGAAGTACACTAAGACTTGTGATGTTATATTAAATTTGCTTTCTCGTTGGAAGATAATGATTGATACTTCTTTTGCTTTTTTAATTAAAAAGTCTGGGAAAAGTTGGAAGCCTGTTTTTGATGCTCCAAGAGCAAGGTTTTTACAATTAAGAAAAGTCTATGCTAATGTACCTGAGGTTGCAGAGACTTTGGAGCTTTATGAATTTTTTAGAGATATCGAAGGTCTTGAGAAGGCAAGAGAAAATGAATTTAGAAAAGGAGTTAATTTAAAAGTTAATTATAAGGGAAAAGTTATCGATATAAATCTTGAAAGGCTTGCAATATATTCGCAAATTCTAGAAAGGTTTATAAGCTATCTCAAGTAATTGAATATATTGAGGCTATTTTAAATTCACATGACAGTAATAACGGTTACATCTGGAAAAGGTGGAGTTGGTAAAACTACTACTACTATTAATCTTGGCGCTGCTTTAAACTCTTTCAATAAAGAGGTTATAATTGTCGATGCTAACTTGACTACCCCTAATGTGGGATTGCATCTTGGGGCTCCTATTGTACCTGTTAATTTGAATCATGTTATGCAAGGTAAGGCTAAAGTTGCGGATGCTATTTATGAACATGATTCAGGTACAAAGGTAATTCCTTCTTCTCTTTCAGTTAAGGAACTTAGGAGAATAAATCATGATAAACTAAAAGATGTTGCTAAGAAGTTGAGAAGTATGGCAGATTTTATTTTGTTTGACTCTGCGGCGGGGCTTGGAGATGAAGCTTGTAGTTCTATAGAGGCTGCTGATGAACTTATAATTGTGACTAATCCTGAGATAACTGCTGTTACAGATGCCTTGAAGACGGTTAAATTGGCTCAAGAGTTGGGAAAGAAAGTTAGGGGAGTAATTATTACTCGTGTTTCAGGAAACACCCACGAGATGTCTATTTCTAATATAAAAGAAATGTTGGACTTGCCTGTTTTGGGCGTTGTTCCTGAAGACAAGAAAATTTTAGCTTCTTTAAGACATAAGGATGCTGTTATACATATGTATCCATACACAAAGTCTGCTTTAGCTTATAAGAGAATTGCTGCTAAGATTGCCGGAGTGAATTATAAAGAGCCTGGTTTTTGGAAGAAAATGATAGGTTAATTTGTAACTTTTGAATAGTTATAATTAAATAGATTTATATATGATTCTTTTTTTGGTTTTTTATGTCAAGTACTCAAATAGACAAGAATTATGGAAATGATTGGGCTAAATCAAAATCTCGTGATTTAGTTAGAAGTATGATTCAAAGGAATTTAGGTTATAGAAGACCTCAAGATTTAAGAGTTTTATGTTTTCCTGGAAATGAAGCTACCGAAGTCAAGGAAGTTTATGATCTCCTTGGAATTCCAAGAGGAAATATTGTTGGGGTTGAAAGAGATCCTAAGGTTGCTGAGATGATTAAGTCTCAAGGACTTGGAATTCAAGTTGTTAATCAAACTTTGGAAGATTATGTTGCTTCGCAAGATTCTTTGGGTTTTGATGTTGTTAGTTTGGACTATACGGGTCCTTTGAATGGAGGACAGCTTGAAAGTTTGAGAACAATTTCTTTAATGAATTCTAGAGAAGATTTTATTCTTAATCAATCTAATTTGGCTAAAAGGGACGGATCTAATAAAGATTTGTATGTTGCTGGGGCGATTGGTAGAAAGTTAAGAGATCCTTCTAATCCTCAAATGCTTATGTCCTCGCAAATTTCTTCGGTAAATCCTTTTGGAGACGGTAGTTCTTTGGATATAGTTATTTCTGGGGAAAAACAATTTGAAGATGCAGATATTGGGTCTGCTAGAACTTATGGTTATTCTCGTCTTTTAAGTGCCTCTTTACAATCTCCCGATGAGTCCCAACAAGAGTTTCTTAAAAAATTAGTATTTTTTCTAGGTTTAGACGAGGGGCTAATTAAAGAATTAGAGAGCAATTTTTCAGCTAAATCTCAAATTCAGATTAGTAGTTTGGCTCTTCATTCTATAAAAAAATCTCTTCTTGCTCGCGGAATTAATGATTCTTTTAGTGCCCAAGGAATTCTTGGCGCTTTATGGCATGCTAGTCTTCCTAAATCTTACGAGCCCTGTGATGCGGAGGCATATTCTTATATCTCTGAATCTGGAGCTCCTATGATAGGAGCAGTTCATTATCTTAAATCTATCTCTCGTTCCCAACCAGAAGCGAGAGAATTATCCCGGCTGGTAACTTTTCAGGGAAAATTTAAAGTGATTGATAGGGGCAGATTAGCCCAGGCGATATCAAGATTTGGTAGATCTTATAAAAGAGGCATGAATATTGGAAGAATTGTTGAGGGTAGAATAAAGGCGGAGAACCCTGTTTTTCTAGGCTCATCTGCCCGACCTGTTTTAACTAAGCAGAGAGCTATTGAAGAATTTAGGGCTGGTGCTTCTGTGGATGAAGTTAGAGAAAAATATAGGGGTGTGAATGGAAAGCCTCTTGCACAATGGAAAGCACATGTGACTATGGGGACCTACAATGATTCTCTTAGAAGTGAAGAAGTGATTGTTGAAGATGTTGAGGATTCAGATGTTGAGAAAATAACAAAAGAACAGGCACTTGATTTGCTTTCTAATGGGGTTCCTCCCAAAGAAATTGCAGACGCATATCCTACTTCATTTACTCAACCTCAATTAATAGCTTTTAACTATTGGTTAGGTAAAGGCAAATATACTGGTTAGTGTATTTTACTTCCCGGAGATATTTGTTTTTCTGGTTTTATAAAAAAGACGTTCGTTTTTTCTTCATTGCTCGCTGCTAGAATCATTCCATTGCTTTCTACTCCTCTTAACACTACTGGTTCTAAATTTGCCACGAATATGGCTTGTTTACCTTTAAGGTCTTCATGAGTATAGTATGTTCTTAGGCCTGCTACTATTGTTCTTGCTATTGGTTCTCCTAAATCTACTTTTAAGATGTAGAGTTTGTCTGCTTTAGGATGATTTTCAACTTCTAGAATTGTTCCGACTCTTAAGTCTATTTTTTGGAAATCTGTGAATGGGATTTTTGTCATGTTAGTACCTCTTCTAATGTTAGTCCTGCATCTTTCACTATGTGATGAAGAGTTCCCTTTTTAAATTAGGATGTTTTGGAACAGTCAGTTTTATTATTTTAAAAGGAGTGTTCTTTTCTAATCTAATATGCGAACCTCTTTGCCTTACAACCACAAATCCAAATCTTTGCAACCTTTTTATTAATTCAATTCCAGAGATCTGTGGAATTTTCATACAATTATTTTTTCGCTTATTCCTTTATCAAGATAAACCATTATTTCGTTTTGATCAGGTTCTAAATATAATTGTATTGCTTCCTTAATATTCTCTATAGCTTCTTCTTTTGTTTCTCCTTGAGATACACAGCCTTGTAATGATGGGACATATACGGTATATCCACCTTCTTCTTGAGGCTCAAGTATGATATATAATTCCATATATTTTTACGTTTAGTAGAGATTATAAGTTTTTTGGTGCTTATATTGTAGCTCCGCCATCTACTGCTAAGATTGTGCCCGTTGTAAAATCATTTTCTGCTAAAAAAATGGTTGCATGAGCAATTTCTTCAGGTTTTCCCGCTCTTTTCATCGGATGTCTGGTAGCACTTCTTTTAAGATTACTTAATCCCTCTTCTTTTGATGTCTCTGATTTCAACCATATAGGGGTGTCAATTACTCCAGGGTTAATACAATTAACTCTAATTTCATTTTCAATTAATTCCAATGCTAAACTCTTTGTTAAATTTATAATTGCTGCTTTTGATAAGCTATATATTGAATTTCCAGGTCTCGGAGTTATTCCACTTATTGAACCTATATTTATGATGCATCCGCCCTTGCTGATTTTATAAATTGAATATTTACACATCCAAAAAACTCCTTTAATATTTGTATCAATAACTTTATTGATTTCTTCTGTTGTTGTTTTTTCTATTGTGTCTCCTGCGAAAATTCCTGCATTATTTACTAGAATATCTATTGACTTTACTTTGTTTATTGCTGATTTTATCTGTTCTTCTTTACTTACATCAACTTTATGGAATTCGCATTCATAATCTGGTTTGTTTTTTCCAAAGATAATTATTTTTGCTCCTTTTTGCATAAACTCTTTTGCTATTGCTTTTCCGATGCCCGTACTTCCGCCAGTTATTAGGGAGGTTTTGTTTTTTAGATTCATTTTTAGATATTATAACTTTTAAATAAGATTTTTAACATTAATTTGAGAGAGTGATTTTAGAGGTATTCTTTTACTTACATTTAATAGTTCTATCCCTAAAATATTTGAATCTTTATCTAAATCAATTATTGTGAAGTCATCTATTTTCTTATTTTTTGCGAATTCTCCACTACGAAACTCTATATAAATTGCATCTGCTTCTTTATCGTAAGTTATTTCCATTTTGTTATATCCAGTAAATTGTTATTACCTTTATGTGTTTCTGTTTTTTCACAACATATTTCAATTGTTCCATAGGGTAATTTTTTGCTAAAATAATATTGTTCGTGTTTCTTATCTATTTTTTCAGGATAATTAATAATATCCATTACTTCTTGTTCTGTAATTTTTCTTTTTATAATTCTTGCTTTAGCATGTTCTGTAAATATTATTTTCATTGTATTTTTTGAAATAAGATTTCTGATTTAACTATTTTGCTTTCTTTTAGAGGTTTATCTAATTCGTCTAAGGATATTTTAAAATTGAACGTTTTTGATATTTTTTCTGCTGTTTCTGGCATGAATGGGAATAAGAGTATTGCAATGTTTTTTATTGCAGTTGCTAATTCGTATAAAACTTTTCTTGAGTTCGATTCACTCTTGCTGCGAGCTTCCTCGCCTTGCTGTGGAGCTTCTCGCTGCGGTGAACAAACTTCCCAAGGTTTCTTTTCTTGAATATACTCATTAGTTTTGTCTACATAGTGAAATATAATTTCTAAAACTTTATGCAATTCATAGTTATTGAAATGTTCGTTTACTTGTTTTAATGTTTCTTCTATTTCTAAAGTATTTTTTGTTTTTTCAATTCCATATTTTTCTGCTAGAGTTGAGACTCTGCTTACTAGATTGCCTAGTTTGTTTGCTAATTCATTGTTGTGACGTTCTATTAGCATTTCTTGAGAGAAATCTCCATCATCCCCTAAAGGTGTTTCTCTCAATAGGAAGTATCTTGCACTGTCTACTCCTGCAATTTTTACTAAATCATTTATTTTTATTGCATTACCTGCAGATTTACCCATTTTTTTATTATTTACAGTCCACCATCCGTGAGCGAATACTGTTTTTGGCAAGGGTAGTTTTACTGCTTCTAATAATGCTGGCCAGTAAACTGTGTGAAACCATAAAATGTCTTTACCTATTAAATGAAGATCTGTTGGCCAGAATTTGTTTAGTTTCTTATTTTCTTGAGTTGCACTGTAATAGTTGAATAACGCGTCAACCCAAACGAAAGCAACGTGTTTTTTATCAAATGGAAAGGGAATTCCCCAATCAAAGCTTGTTCTTGATATGCTTAAATCTTTTAGTCCTTCTTTTACTCTGTTTATCACTTCATTTGCTCTTTTTTTGGGAAGTATAAAATTTGGATTGTTTTTGTAGTGATCTAGGAGGAATTTTTCGTATTTTGATAATCTGAAGAAATATGATTCTTCTTTTAATTTTTCCAGTTGTTTTTCATGGACCGGGCATTGTAGGTTTGGAGCATCTTTTTCAGTGTAATAAGCCTCACAAGATATGCAATAAAAGCCTTCGTACTCTCCAAGGTAAATATCCCCCTTATCTTGCAACTTTTGTAATATTTTTTGGACTACTGCTTCATGGTCTTTATCTGTTGTTCTAATGAATCTGTCATATTCTATGTTTAAAGTTTTCCAGTCTTTTTTGTATTCGGGGATTAGCTTATCTATAAACTCTTTTGGTTTTTGTTTGTGTTTCTTTGCAGTATCTTCTATTTTCTTGCCGTGTTCATCTGTTCCTGTTAAGAAGAATACTTCTTTTCCTTGTAGTTTATTCCAGCGTGCTATTATGTCGCTTGCTATTGTTGTATATGCATGGCCAAGATGAGGAATATCATTGGGATAATATATAGGAGTGGTTATGTAGAATGTTTCTTTTGTCATAATTGAGAGATAATTTGTTAATATTAAAATCTTCTTACCTAAAACTCTTAGAGATATTAGTTGTCCAGAATGAGGGCAATGGATTTGCTACAAAGCCTCTGAATATCTCGCTGTAGATGTATGTTAGACCTTTCTGGTTTTCGTGTTTTCTAAAATCTTGGCTTGCTTCTTGATAAATGTCTCTTATTTTTTTTCTTTCAAAATCTTCTTGTAATAAAGACGTTGGTTTTAGTATAAGATGGTCTGCTTGTCTTAAGATATTTACATCAAGATTAGATGAATTCTGAGAAATAAATAGAATGCTTAGGTTCTTGTGTCTTGCAATGAGGATTAACTGACTTAGAAGCTTGTTTGGAGCAGTCATTGCATTTCTTGAACTGAATAGAACTCCTCCTTCATCAATTAGAACTGTTGAATTATTTTTTATTTCATCTGTGCTTGTTATTACTTCAATCCATGAGGGCATGTCTTCACTCTTAAAGCCAATTGCATATATTTTCCTGTTGCTTTTTGCATAGATATTTTCTAAAACTTTTATTCCAATTGCTGTTTTTCCTGTGCCCCTTGCTCCAAGAATTATTCCTATTTTACTTTTTTCACTTAAAAGATATTTTTCGTATTCTTTGTAATCTCCTGATTTTGTTTCGATTAACTTAAATGACTGGTAAATTGGTTTTTTTGAATCTCTTTGTTTTTCTACTTTCTGTTTAATCTCTTTTTCGTTTAGTTTATCTTGTAGCTTTGATATGCCCATTACAATATAATAGGGTATTTTTATTATTAACCAGATTGCTTTTAGAATTGTCTTGGTGTTAGACATCTCTTTCTTTTTATTGCTTTTTTTCACTTTCTGCTCCTTCATATAGCATGTTTTTTTCTTTTTTAAGTTCTTGTGAGTCTTCAAAATTATGTTCTTTTAATTTAACCCATCTTGAAGCTACTTTTAATAGGTGATTTGAAGTTGAAAACTTCGAGTTTCTTAGTCTGTCAAAATAAGTGTAAACTATAATTTCAAATCCTTTTTGTTTCATTCTTTCAATAACTGGCACAAAATCTGAATCAGAAGCTATCAAAATTATTTTTTTGATATTTTGATAATTCTCTTTAACATCGTACATGTCTAAGATAACTAATGCATCAATTCCTTTTTGAGAGAATTCTTCTTTGTCTTGTTTGTTTATTACCTTTTGACATCTTCCTTCTCTTAAGGTGATCCAATTCTTTTTCCTTAACATTTTAGTCATGCTTTGGTATTTGCTCATTAAGAAATCTTCTTTTTGTGTGGGTTTTGAGCTTTGATATGGGGGCGCTGTGTAAATATAAACAGGCTTTAAATTAAGTTTTTCTTTGTCACAGATATTTCTAAATGTTTGAAGATATTTTGCAGGTTTACCTGTTTGTTTTTGAAAATGATTTTTTACAAGACCAAAGAATCCATCATCTACAAAAACTATTGTATCTTCCATTATGGAAAATCTCCAAAATTAGAAGAAAAATTAAAACATCCGGCAACCTTTCGATCACCGGGGATCATACTCACAGTCTGAAGACTGCTATTATTATTTAGAGAGATTGGTTTATAAGATTTGCTATCTTGTATTTTTAGTCTTAAAATTGGCTTTATCAAACCATATTTTTTCATATTTATCTTTTAGAGTCATGTTTTTAAAACACTTGTTATTGCTAACAATAAGCACCGGTGGTCCATCGGTTAAGATTTCGGCTTCCCAAGCCGACGAGCCGGGTTCGATTCCCGGCCGGTGCATAACGTTTATTAACGTTTTTTACAATGTTTAATTGAGATGGTGAAGAAAGTTGAGGTTAGTTCTACGGAAGTTGTTGAAAATGAGGAATCTAATTATTTGAAGCATTCCAAAGAACATGCTTTGAGGACAAGCATGAAAGAGGGTTGCACTCAATCCCTAGGAGTCAATATGTCTTCAGGATTTTTGACACCTCTTCTTCTTGCTATTGGGGGAAATAGTTTTCATGTCGGTTTACTTAGTTCTTTAAACGGTCTTGCAGATCCAACAGGAGAAATTGTAGGGAGTAAAATGATGGAAAAATATTCCCGCAAAAAATTGTGGGTGAATGCTAAATTATTGATAGTTTTATTGCAGATTCCCATTATAGCTTTGATATATTTTTATTGGAAAGGTCTGTTTGTTTTATCACTTCCATGGATAATGATTGCGTTATGGGGGTTGATTATACCATTTATCTATGGGGTAGGCTATGTTTCATGGCTTTCTTGGCTTGGAGACCTTGTTCCTGCTGAAAAGAAAGGAAAGTTCTTTGCTTCTAGAAATAAAATTACAGGATTTGTAGGGCTCGTTACTTTTCTTTTTGCAGGCTTGTTGCTTGATTTGTTTAAGACTCGAGGGTATGTTCTTTTAGGGTTTACTGTTTTATTTGCTTTTGCAATAATATTTAGAATTGCTTCTGTTTATTATACTGGCAAGATATTCAATCCTTACTTTCGTGTTAAGAAAAAATCTTATTTCTCTTTCTTTTCTTTTATCAAGAGATATGACAATTATGGTAAATTTGCTTTCTTCCAGGCTTTCTTCTTTTTTGCAATGATGATTTCTGCTCCTTTTTTTGCAGTTAGAATGCTTGAAGATTTGAATTTTAGTTATATTACTTATACAATAGTCTCCCTAAGTTCAACATTGTTTTATTTGATTTTTGCACCATTTGCAGGAAGATTTTCAGATAAATATGGAAATCTAAAATTAATTTATTTTGCTTGTTTTCTTTTTCCACTAATTCCTTTATTATGGATTTTTTTGGAAAATCCGCTTGCATTGATATTTATTCCAGGACTTATTTCTGGATTGGCCAATGCCGCTTTTGTGATAGGGACAACTGACTTTTCATATAATGCTATCTCTCCTCAAAAAAGAGGTTTTTGTTTTGCTTATTCCGCTCTTCTTATAGGCCTTGGAACTCTTCTTGGCAGTTTTATTGGTGGATGGACTGTAGAATATTCAAATATTAGTTTCGTTAATCCAATGTTTTTTGCTTTTATATTGTCTGCCTTTATAATGATAGTTATTTCAATTTATTTTCTTCCTAAGTTAAAAGAAGAGAATGGAGCATCTTTTGAGGGATTGCATTTTGATGTGTCCAAATCTGCTAAGACATTTAACTCTGCTGTTGTATGGATTAGACAGCTTTCTCATTGGCAGCCACATTTGAGGAATAAGAAATAATCTTTGAAGTCATATAGCAGACGAACTAAATACCCGTGTGCGTCTGCGTAATAGTAAACGCATAAAGGTGTACGGAAATTAAATGCGTTTACCATACCAACATTTTAAAAGGTTGAATATACTTGTTATTTGAAATGTTTTCATCAAAAAAGTGCCAGCGTTGTGAAGGAAAATTGAAGGAAGAGTACAGCTTCTGCCCTTATTGTAGATTAGACTTGCGTAATCCTGAAGCAGATATTCAGGATTTTGGAATGCTTGGAAAGAATGATTCTATATTTGGTGCCCCAATGATTGGAGGAGGGAGTATGGGGATAAGCGATTCTGTTTTTAATTCAATATTTAATGGGGTTATGAAAATGATGGAAAGTCAAATGAGGAATCTTAACCCTGATGGACTTGATTTTGGGGATGCAAGACCTGAAGTGAGACAGCTCCCTAATGGTATTCAGATAAAAATTGGTCCTAAGAAACAGCCGAAAGAAGATTCAAAGATAAGAGTTATCAATGATGATCAAAAGGCTAGAATGGCAAAACTTCCCAGGAGTAGAGCTAAAACAGAAGTTAGAAGACTAAGTGATAAGGTGGTTTATGAGCTTATGACCCCAGGTGTTGAAGATGTTAATGATATTTTTGTTTCAAAAGTTGAGTCGGGTTATGAAGTTAAGGCTTTGGGAAGAAAGAAGATTTATTTCAACAGTTTGCAGGTTAATCTGCCGTTGAAGAGATATTCTGTGAAAGATGGACGTTTAGCTCTTGAGTTTGCGTTGGAATGACTGAATCATCATAAAGATTATATTCCATTGATTTTTTAGATAAACATGGTTTTGCCTGTTAAAAAGATAGAAATTAATGAGCAATTCAAATTAGCATTGAATATATTAGAAAACACTTCGAAGAATGTTCTTATAACTGGAAGAGCAGGGACCGGTAAATCTACTTTGCTTAATTATTTTGTAGATAATACTAAAAAAAATGTTGTGGTTCTTGCTCCTACTGGTGTTGCCGCTCTAAATGTAAAAGGGCAAACAATTCACTCTTTTTTTGGGTTTAAACCTACAATTACCCTTGATAATGTAAAAAAGATTTATGGAATGAATGTTGATATTTACAAGGCCCTGAATACAATTATTATTGATGAAATATCTATGGTAAGGGCAGATTTACTTGATTGCGTAGATAGATTTTTAAGATTGAATGGAAAAAATAAAAATGAACCATTTGGAGGAATTCAAATGATTTTCATAGGAGATCTTTATCAATTACCTCCTGTTGTAAAAGGGAATGAGAAAATAATATTTAAGACTCATTATAAGAGCCCTTATTTTTTTGATGCTTATGTCTTTGCTAAGTTTAAGATTGAGCTTATTGAACTTGAGAAGATTTATAGACAGACTGATAAAAACTTTATTAATATTTTAAATGCTATCAGAAATAAGTCTGTAACTCCCGGAGATTTGAGAGAACTAAATGCAAGATTAAATCCAAATTTTGAGCCTTCTTCCGATGACTTTTTTATTTATTTGACTACAACAAATAAGCTTTCTGATGAAATAAACAATAAGGAGCTTGGAAGACTGGACTCTAAACTTAATGTTTTTGACGGAAAAATAACTGGAGACTTCGATAAGTCATATCTACCCACTTCAGAAGAACTGCAAATAAAGGAGGGTTCACAAGTAATGCTTTTGAATAATGATTTAAATGATAGGTGGGTCAATGGAACAGTTGGGAAGGTCGTTTCAGTAGATAGAAAGAACCATGTTATAAAGGTTAAGTTATCTGAAGGAAATATTGTTGATGTAGGCAAGCATAAATGGGATTTGTCTAGATTTACCTATAACACTGGTTTACATAGGCTTGAGTCGGAGATAATGGGTTCTTTTACACAATATCCTATAAGATTGGCTTGGGCTGTGACAATTCATAAGGGGCAGGGTAAAACATTTGAGAGAATAATTGTTGATATTGGAAATGGAACTTTTACACACGGACAGGTTTATGTTGCATTGAGTAGATGTACCAGCTTGCAAGGAATTGTTTTAAAGAAACCTATTGAGAAAAAACATATCTGGATGGATTGGGCAGTTGTTAATTTTCTTACTAAATTTCAATATGACGCTTCACGAAATAAACTTTCTGATAAAGATAAGATTGATTTAATAGAAAAAGCTATAAATTTAGGGTCTAATTTAAATATGACTTATTTAAAATCAAATGATGAGAAATCTAAAAGGATAATTGCCCCTAAAAAAGTTGGAATGATGGAATATATGAATAAATCTTATTTGGGTGTTGAAGCATATTGTTTCAAACGCAAGGAAGACAGAGTTTTTAGAATTGACAGAATTCTGGAATTGGCAATTGACTCATGATATTGGAATGAAATTAAAAAATATGCGGGGACTAGGATTCTAAATACAACTTCTTTAGAAAAGAAGTTCTATGAGTCAAGAAACTATTATTGGAACTTTGTTCTCATTAGCAAGCTACAAAATAGTCCAGCATGACTTTCAGTCATGAATGCGGGGACTAGGATTCGAACCTAGGTAGGCACTAAGCACATTGGAGCCTAAATCCAACCCGTTTGACCACTCCGGCATCCCCGCACTTTTTAGTAAAATTTGCATCGCTTTTAAGGGTTTGGATTTTGTTTTTAATCCCTGCCTACTTTTTGTTCATAACTCTTTTTTGATATAAGTATTGCTTGAATTGCTTCCTTCTTATCTCCTACACCTAATATCTTGACTTCTTTACCTTGCAGTTTTTTATAACTTTCAAAGAAATGTATTACTTCTCTTACTTTGTGTTTTGGAATATCTTTTAAGTCTTGATATTCAAAAAATCTTGGGTCTGTATCATATACTCCTATTATTTTTGAGTCAGATTCTTTTCCATCAATCATTTTTAATATAGCTAAAATTCTTACTTTTGCCAAGGTTAATGGATATACGGGGTGTGACGTTAACACTAAAATGTCTAACGGATCTCCGTCTTCCCATAGAGTTTTTGGAATATATCCATAATCTCCAGGATAATGTACTGATGAAAAGAGAGGTCTATCCAACTTAAGCATTCCTGTTTCTTTGTCCATTTCATATTTGTTTTCAGAGCCTCTTGGAATTTCAATTATTGCATGTACTTTTTCAGGAAATTCCATTGGTTGTCTTATTTTACTTTCCATTTTTGTTTGGGAAATAGATAGAAAAAATTGGTTTAAAAATGTGATGTTTCTATTTGAAAAATCCTAGCCCATTTATAATAAATATGATCGTGCTAGGCACTCACAGTGCATAGCACCGTGGTGACTTTAACTCTTACGAGTTCAAGTATTTGAAAAATCCTAGCCCATTTATAATAAATATGATCGTGCTAGGATTTGAACCTAGGACCCTTGCTGTATCAGAGCAATGCTCTACCAGGCTGAGCTACACGATCAAGCCGAGAACAAAACAATTTGATGGTTTATAAAAGTGACTAATCTAATGGTTTTTCTTTTTCTAAGATAAAATTGAAATAAATAAAAAAATAAAATCTATATTTAAGCTGTGATCTTTCCAGCTATTGTTCCTGTAGATGTCAATGCAACTGTGCTTCCTGCTTTGTTATAATTTATGGTTATGTCTCCCTTATAGGTACCACCATTTGTAAGTGCACCTGCGCACGTTGCAGTGAATGCAGTTGCGTTGCTTGGAGTCACCACTATAGGGCATCCTACTCCGTTTGAAGCATCACATGTGCATGTAATTGAAGGGGTTGTACCCGCTACGATTATACTTGTAACGTTTAAGTTTTCACCACCATTATTTCTTAGTTCCATTACAATTCCAGAAGAGGTGCCATTAACATCTGCCTGTATATTTTGAGCATTTACGTAGAATGGCGCTGTAACTATTGCTGAATCTGTTACATATTTACCTGGGCTGAAAACTCCGAAATATGCAAGGACTCCAATAGCAATAACTGCTGCTAAGATAGCCCATCCATAAGTCATAAGAAATTCAACAGCTGCTTGTCCTTTTCTTCTCATGATAAACCTCCTTTTTACTTTTTTATAAATTTATCTTAGTATATAAACATTCTGATAACTTTTATGAACACCCGTTTTCAAGACCGTTTAATTGGTAATCTGCAAGATGCGCTTGATCTATTTTGAACCAAGAAGGCATACCATTTATTCTGCAAGATAAGGGATTGTTTGTTGAGAAGTAAATGTAGTCTACTATTGATTTATCTTGTATTGAGATTCCCTGATTTGATAATTGGGGGATATACACAAGGGATTCTATGCCATTTTCATCGGCTACATTTGAACCTTGTAATCTGTTTAAGTAACTTGGAGCCTGGGTGCTTGCTTTGTAATATCTGTTTGTTGTATGGTTGTTTAGATTAGTTACGCTTGAGTTGATTGTAAAATTAGTAAAAGGTGTTTTTTCTATTTTATTTGTGACTATTCCTCCCGTGTTTAGGAGATAAATTGGGTCTTCAAAATCATTTATTGGGACCTTTGCTGTGTAAATTTCAGTCTTATTCCAAGATACAAGATTTCCTTTATCTATTGCGTTTAAGTTTATTCTAAAAATCACATCTACGTGCCAGGGGTCTGTTTGAGTCAAACTTATTGAAGGGTTACTCAATATTATATTTGTGTTTACTTTGTTTGCTTTTTGTTGTACTGAATTTTGTATGTCTAAAAATGTTGCTCCCAGCATTATGGGTTGGTTTATTGCATTAAAGGTACCATTAAAAAATAATTCATTAAATGAGTCTGTTGCGTTTGGGATGTAAGATCCGCGTTCTATGGCTTCTGTTTGCATTATAAACAATGATCTAAACCCTGAAATGAATATCTGTCTTTCAAGATTCTCTTCTATGGAGAATATGAAATTATTCAGACTACTTATTCTATCATGTATTGAGCTTCTTTCTCTATATTCATTGTAGAAAGTATAACTTCCCAAGAATAATGATATTGCGGCTATGACTACCAATGTAAAAAATATTCCTTTCCTATTCATTTATATCCACCTTCTTATTTGTATTTCTGTAGACCATGGAAATGGAATTCCTTGGACATCTGTTGTATCAATACTTATTTCATTTTGGTTAAATATAAAATCTATTCTTCCATCTAAGTCTAGATCTAATTGTCTAAATAAATTATAGACTGCAGTTTGGAGTGCGTCATTTATATTGTAGATTATAGATGTAGGAGAGTATGTGCAGGTGTTCTGACCGCTGTAGTTTTGAGGAATCGAGAGGGTTAAATTAGTGTTATCTTCGAAGTGAATTGTCCACATGCATCCTTCTTTGTTTGCACTTATTGGAGAATATGCTGAAATATTCTTTATTACAGTGTAAATTATTTTATTATTTGAAGATGGTGTTTCGTTCCCAGATGAACTTGAAGCTGTTGTTAAAGATAATGAATTATTTTCTATTAATTTTTTGGAGTCTATTTTAATTGCGTAAGGGTCTCCCAAATCAGTATAATCATTTCCGTAGACACTTAAATCATATATTGTTTCATTGTTCAATATGACTTTATTAGTCCATTGGTCTCCAGAATAAGATATTGCTGTCGCAGATATTGGAGTTGATTCTGATGGAATGTTAAAACTGACGCTTGTTGAATTTGAAAATGTTTTTTCTATAGTTATTGGTATTCCAAAAGAGTCTATAGGTTCTTGATAATTTAAAGAGATATATGAATCTGGGTATAGTCTGCTTTGTTGAGGGATTGTTGAATTAAAGGTTTGTGCATTGTATGTCGCCAGTATGCTTTTAGTGATTTGTCTATAAATCTGTGCTAATTGAGTAACATTGCTTACATAAAATCCCCCACCCCCACATGCAGCTATACCTTGCATTGTTTGCTCTGCTAAACTTCCATTGTTTACATCAAGGGCTATCGCATGAACTGTGATATTATGGTTTGCTTTTGCCTTACACGCCGCTTCAATTGCCTGATCTTGAGAATCTCCTGTTGTTATTCCGTCTCCATCCCAGTCCGGAGAGGGATCTAGACCACATGCTCTGTTAGCTTCTCCGTCACTCATTACTATCATCTCACGAGTTCTGTTAGGCTGAATGTCACATATCTTTTCCTTGAGAGAGACATTTATTGAATCTATTTTGTAGTTTATTTGAGAGTTTTCTGTTTTGAAACTTAGTCTTGCTATATTGCTTCTTGTCGAATAAGTTGCTATGTTGGAGCCTATTAGAGCATCATTTACATAGAGATTATAAGTGTTTGAGTTTGGAGTTATTTCAGCTCTTATTTTATAGATTGTTCCAAGAGAATAGGGAGTTAATGCATTATCATTGTTCCTTATTTGTCCACCATACATTTTAAGAATGATATAATCTTGATAACTGTTGAAATTGTCAAGACCTTCTATTTCTAATCTAAATCTTCCGTTTGATCCCGTATCATGTCTTACTAGAAATTCTACATTGGATTTATCTTCTTGTGGATTGAAAATGTGTGTGAATGAAGGGTTGTTAGAACCTGTTCTTGCAATTACTGTCGCTCTATTTCCCTCTAAGCTGCTAGTGGTTATATCTACAATAGAACCACTTTGAGATATTGACCAACCGGATGGATTTGCGCCGTTTGTTTGATCATTAAAATTATCATAAAATATTCTTTGGTCGAAACAGCTATTTGCCTTTAATATTCCACAGCAAACACATGTGCTTCCATCTGCGTTCCATACATTGCTTGCAATATTGTTCAATGTCTGGCTATTATTTGATAAGTTGTGAAAATCTGGTTTTTTTGCGTAATCTTCAAAACCCATTAATCCTATCTTGTTTCCAGAAATATTTAGAACTGCGTTTATTAAGTCTAGCGTGGCGTTTTTGGCATCGTTTATCTTGCAAGGAGTTTCTCCAGGATTCGCAGAACCTCCCGGGCAGTTATCATCCATGCTTCCCGATAAATCTACTACTGATAAGATGTCAAGGTTTTGATTGTTGTATATTAAAGAGACATTCCTAAGCCCTAATCTTATAGGTGTTGTTTTATTGGCTAGTTTTTGATAGTCAAGCAGACTTGATAGTACGGAATTTGAGATTGTCAGAGTTTGCCTTCCATTTGTCGTACCATTAAAAACTGTTATGTTTCCTATATTGAGGAATGCAGTGAAGTTGCTTTCTAAGTCAAGGTTTATTTCTATTGAGTTTGGTGTTGAAGGGATAAATAGACCATCATATATATTGATTAAACCTTGAACTCCTGGAAAGTATTGCTTTTTTTCTGTTTGTACTGGTTCCGATCTATACTTTACTCTTAGGAAACCTCCTGCTATGTATAAATCATTTGCAATAAATTCAAGGGTGTTTTTTCCACTTTGAAACTTATTTATTTGCGACAATAATTCATAACTTGATGGGTTTGTGGATGATGGAGATTTTGAGTAGTTTCCAGCATAAATTCCATTAATATATAATTTAAAATCCTTGTTTGATGCAAGTTCTAAATCTGCATCACTTATTGTCCCATTATATTCAGAAGTGAGGGTTAAGTTCCCATCACCAACATATCCCCCAAAATAACTGTAAGAGTTTTTTACATTACTTGATAGGAATGCTCTTGATGAATATCCAGTTATGTTCTGGCCAAGCATGATTCCGCTTATTATCTGCCTTGATGTTTCTATTTGTCTTGCTTCTTCAAGAGGGCTTGAGTTTTTTGAGGATACGAGGTTATTCTCGAGCCATATCCCTATATTTTCGTTTGTTTTTATTGTAGAAAGAAATTCTTCTGCTATGTTTGAAGCTATTGTTTCGTTAGTTATAAAGAAATTGCCTATCTGCTCTAAAAGAGATTTGTTAGGTTCAGTGATAATCCCTTCAGAAATAAGAGACCTTACGTAATTATTATCAAATTCTTCTGCACTTATAGATGAAAGACTAACAAGAATGTCTTGATCTATTTTAGACTCTATTTTTTTCTGTTTTATTGTCGGAACTGCAATTAAAATTACAAGAAGAATTATTAACAAAGCTATAAGTGCATCCATGCTAAAAAATATACCTTTATTTTTTATTCCCATAATTGTATCTCCAAGGTAATTGGCTTATTCTTGTATATTGTAACCCTAGATATTTTTATATTATTTTTACTATTCTCTGGAATTATTCCTATGCCCGCTATGCCTGCACCAGATATTTCAAGGGGCTGAGATGAATTAATAAAATAATTGTATTTTATTCCAAATAAAGATTTTGTTAGAGGATATGGTAAATTATAAAATTCTTCCAATTTATTTTGATCTAGGACATTATTACTTAATAATCCTATTTTTGAGACCAATTGAGCGGTCCAGTTTTCAGGGGATCCTGGAGATAGTAGGCTACTTGCTAAAAGATCTCCTTCGTAAAGTAAATCTTCTAGTTTCTGTTGTTCTTCTCCTGGATAGTTTATCGTATAAAGGAAAAAGGCAGTCATTCCGAATAAAAATATTCCCGTTGCTATAATCACATCAAATCCCCATGCTTGGGCTTTTTTACTCATAGTTCAAATACCCTTTTTTGGTTTTACCGGCTCTTTGCTCAACTCTATTCCTTTTTTTGTTACATAGAATTTATACAGTTCTTTAGAATGATTAGTGCCCCTCATCTTTAAGACTTCTATATATCTTTCTCTTGATATTATTTTTCTTATAAACTGCATTAAGATAATGGAGTCGGATTCAAATTCGAGTGCTTTGTATACTTTTTGCTCTCCTTCAGGCATACCTTCGAATGTAATCAAAGATGTGCAGTTCCATTTCTTTATCATGTTAAACAAGTCTAAGGAGGCTTCTCTTTTTTGAAGCTCATCTTCAAATAATAATGTGAAAGAGGTCATGCTGTCTATTACTAACCTAGATACTTTATTTTTGATTATTATGCTCTCTATTATTCCTCCACCTTCTTCAAGCATGCTTTTAACTTTTCCAGGAGTGTAATTAAGGAAAGTGAATATTCCTTTTTTTTCATAATCTTCGAGTTGCCAGGAGAACCTTTTCATATTATGATAAAAAGACTCTTTACTTTCTTCGAATGTTATGTAAAGACAGCTTTCTCCTTTCTTTAAACCTTCAACTATGAATTGCGTTGCAAAGATTGTTTTTCCACTCCCAGGACCTCCAATTATTAGATTTGTTGAATTTTTTTCGAATCCTCCTTCAACTAACCTATCAAAGCTTGTTATTCCAGTTGGAATTCTTAAGCACTCATATTTGCTTTTTTCCTTTTTTTTCCTTGTTTTTTTTATTTTTAATCTTGCTCTTTTTTTCATCATTCTGAATTGGGAAGGAGATTATAAAAACTTAATCCTAACCAATTATTCCAGAGAAGTAGCTTGCAAGTATTATTTTAAGAAGGAAGAACACGACAAGGCTTACAGTTATTAAAGGAATAGCATATTTTAACCCTTCTCTTTCTTCTCCTTTTTGGACTAAGCCTATGACCATTGAACCCAGAACATCTATGGTGATTATAAAAAATATTGCAAAATAAGTTATGAATGTAGATGATAAACTTATATTGGTGAATGCAAATGGAAGGGAGACAGATGCCTGTACTTCTGGAATTCCACCAAGTATCTTTGTTAATACTTCTACCAGAACTGTTGAAAGGCTGAAGAGTATTGGTGCACCAATTCCTACGGCGAATAAGATAAGAATTATGTACATTATTATATTGGAAGCGGCTCTTTTTTCTACATATTGCCTTTCTTTAAGATTTGCAGATGTTTGTTCTAGAAGTGTTGCTAAATTTCCCCCAGACCTCATTCCAGTAATAATCAAGTTTATTGTTTTGCTTATTTTTTCAGAATTTATTCTTGTAGACATTTCTTTCATTGAAATTTCCACGGGCTTTCCAGTGGCTATGTCTCTTCCAAATTGACTTATCTGTTCATCCAATGGGCTAAATTCTTTTCTTGAACTTATTACTATTGCTTTATCTATTGCGATTCCTGCTTTAAGGTTACTAGATATTAACTGTAGAAAATCTGGAAAAACTGTTTCCATTATTCTTATTTTTCTAGACTCTGCAAGTTTATTTTTAGTTGATAAATAAGTAACTATTGCCGCGACTGCAAAAAAAAGAATTATTAGGGAGTTTATGGCACTATCTGTAAGATAATATGTAGCTATTGCTATTAAAAGACTCGACAGTAAAATCACGGTTATATTTATTCTTTTTTTTGGTTTCATTATATCAGGCTTGGTTTAGATGTTCTTATTGCCCCAAGGAACATTATTTGTATAAGAACTGATATTATATATAATCCTAAAAACATTCCTATTGCGGCTGCCTTTGGAAGATTTATTATCGAAGAAATTATTGTAAGAAAGGTTATTGCAAGTGCTGGAAGAATTATAGATATTAACATATAAAACATTATTAATGGGTTTAATTTATTTCCATATGTTTGCAACTGAAGATATTGTTCTTCATTAAGCGAGTGGATTATGTCTTTCACAACTTCGGTTATATTACTTCCTGCTTTCATACCATTGCTTATTTGCCATAAAGCCTTTCTGAATAATATAGAATGATTCTTTTTTCCCATATCATCTATTACTTCTACTTGAGGAAGTCCAGCATTTATTTTTTTTACCGCTTTTTTGAATTCCATGCTTAGTTGTCCATAATTTGATGCAGAAATATTTACTAATATTGTAAAAAGTGGAACTCCGGAACTTAATTGCACGAGAATATCTTCCATTGCGGGAAGAAGGTTTCTTTCTATTGCTTTTTGTTGTTTTTCTACAAGTATTTTTGGATAACTTGTCTGGCTAAATGATGTGAATATTCCAACAGCTATAGATGGAATTAAGGGAACAATGAAAGGATTTCCTTTATTTGTTAAATAAATTATGGTGCTTATGAATATGTAAGTTATTAATGAAAATATTAATGAGCTTCTTAGGACTATTCCAAGATATTCTTCTCTTGTTATATCAACTTCTGCCTTTGCAAGATAATCCTTAAGATTTGAGTCTCTTTTTACTCCAAATATCTTGGAGTATCTTCTAGATTTTATCTTAAGTCTGTTCAATGATGCTATGGTGAAGGGGATGTGAAATTTCATTCTTTAAGTTTGCTAAAATCATTTTTGCGCATCATTTCAGTTAGCTTCTCTTTATTTTGATAGAATAGTTCAATTGTATTTCCTACTTCCTTTATAGAACGTAGATTATTTTTTATAAGCCAGTCTAATATTTTCTTTCTTTCTTCAAGCTCTTTTTTTATATCTGATTCTGAAAGTCCAGTATGTCTGCTTAAATCTTCAAAGAATCTCATGCTCTCTCTATGGACTATTATCTGGTCTTTTTCTGGAACCCAACGGTATATTATGTTTGAGTTTGCTCTATCTCCTTCTGTGTCAAATTCTGCTACTTGAGAGATTCTTCTTATTCCTTTTTTACGGTCTCTGAACATCACAACGTTTAGGTTTACAGCTTTCAGAAGATTTGCAGGAATACTTATTGGAGGATTTGTAAGTCTTGATATTGTTTCTGGAGCGGAATCCGCGTGAACTGTTGCATAAACTGAATGTCCTGTATGCATTGCTTCAAACAATACCATTGCCTCTTCATGTTTTCTCATCTCTCCTAGAATTATTCTGTCTGGACGCATACGCAAAGAATTAACAAGAAGATCAAGCATTGTAACCTTTCCTTTTCCTTCAGAGTTTGGCGTTCTTGTTACTAGGGGATTCCAGTAAAGGAAATCTGGAAGCACTAGTTCCCTTGTATCTTCAATACTTATTATTCTGTGATTTGGAGGTATGAAAGGCATACAGGCATTTAAAAATGAAGTCTTTCCGGAAGCAGTTCCACCAGAAACAAGAATGTTCATTTCATATTCTACTGCGAGCCATATTAAAGAGGCTATTTCTAAGTTACATGTTTTATTTTTTATCAAATCTATCATTGTATAAGGGTCTCTTGAGAACTTTCTGATTATAATGGTGCTTCCTTTGGAGTTTATTGGATATAATACTGCATTTATACGGTCTCCCGTTAGTAAATGTGCATCTAATAAGGGATCTAAGACAGTTATTTGTCTTCCAACTCTTCTCGCAATAATGTTTGCATAATTGATTATGTTATCTTCTGTTGGAATAGATATATTTGTTTTAAGCCATCCATATTTTTTTGAATATACTCTTATTGGTTCTTTTGAAGATTGAATTACTATTTCTTCCAAATTAGGGTCATTAATAAGAAATTCTATATTTCCCAGTCCAAGCATATCTTGCATCAAGACTCCTGCAAGCATCTGTTCAGTTTCTTTCTCTAAATGAGGTAATTTTTCTTTCAGAATTGAATTTATCTCTCCAAGGAACCTTTTCTTCATTTTTACAAAAGATTCCTGTTCAGATAATTCCTGTAAGTTTATAGTTGCGCTAGTTATTAATTCGTTTTTTACATATCTTAGTAGAGATTCAGTTCCTAGGCTGAATTTTGGGACATTTAAGCTGTATATGTAATTTCCCCCATCTTTTTTTATTTCTACGGTAACTTTTGCTCCATCTACATCTATGGGGTAACTTGTTTCTACACTTAACTTTTTCTCTATTACTTCTTTGTGTTTGTTTTTTAGTTGTATTGAGAATTTTTGGGCTTTTCTTATGCGTTTTTGGGTGTGCTTACTATGTTTGTGCTTTTTCACCTTTTTTTTTCTTTGAATTTTACTCTTGGTGTGTTTCTTCATCTTTTAACCTTATTTCAATTTCTCCAAATCTTGGGTAGTCTACGACTACAAAACCACTCTCTTCTAATATTTTACCCCATTCTTCAACTACTTTTTTATTGACTTTGAACAATTCTGCAAGTTTTGTTAAAGTAATTTTTTTGTTTTTTTTAAGCATATCATACAGCACGTCTATTTCAGTATCTGATTTGTTTCTTTTTTTTGATAATTCTATGTGCGTTGCTCTTTGAATTGATTCTGCAAGATGTTTTCTTATAGATGAAAGTGCTAAAAGAGAAAATACTAAGACCCATTCAGCTATCATTATAATCATTGAAGGTAACGGAAGACTTTCATTTTGTCTTATTTTTATTTCTATTTCTTCCGAACTTGTGTCTCCAATTACTAAACCTGATAAACCTGTAGTTTTTGTTAGAGATATTCCTGTTTTGAAAACTATTACATGTGAGACTCCATGGACTAAGGCAAGTAAAATTATAAGTGATAAAGCTATTTTTATTGCCCTCCCTTCTTTTTTATTCATATTATGAATAAGGTCACTTATTTTATAAACCTTGTCTGCTTTCTTAGTTCATGTTTAAGAGGGGACAGATAAGCACCGAATACTTGATAGTTGTAGGATTTGTTGTTTTTCTTGTTTTGGGAATTTTAGGTGTTGCTTTTTTCTACACTTCGATAACCAGCGATCAGATAAAAATTTCCCAAGTATCTAGTTTTATGAATAAGATTATATCAAGTGCAGAATCTGTTTTCTATGCAGGAGAGCCTTCGAAGCTTACAGTAACGGGGTATCTGCCAGTGGGAGTGAACAGACTAGATATAACTTCTACAGAGATAATAGTGGGAATAACTACAAGCTCTGGTGTTAGTACAATGTCTTTCTCTAGCAATGTACCTTTAATAGGAAATATTTCTCATACCGAGGGTGTGAAAAGATTAGAAATTCTAGCTCAACAAGATGAAGTGTCAATTACTGAACCTTAAAAATCTTAAGGGGCAGTCTGCAATAGAGTTTGTTATTTTGGTAACTGCGGTTCTTTTTTTGTTCGTAGGATTTTTATATTTCATACAGAGTAAACTTTCCGATTCGCAATATGAAGCTATATCTGAAGGAGTTAATGAGGTTGCTCTTGCAATACAGGATGAGATAAACCTTGCCCAAAATTCTGCAGATGGGTATTTTAGAGATTTTTTCATACCTCTGAAAATTAACGGATTGGATTATCACGTAGAAATATTAGAAAATTCCATTTTTGTTAGAACGGATGATGAAAGACATTCTGTTGCTCTTCCAGTTACAAATGTTACTGGAGATGTTTTTATAGGTTCTAATTCAATCTATAAGACAAATGGTTCTGTTTTCCTGAATTAACAAGCTTTAAAAACGGTGTTTTACAAAATTAGATATGACTAAGGGTATGTATCATTATTTAAGGGAGTCTTGGAAGAAACCAGATTCAGAAACAATGCGTGGGCGCATGATTGCTTGGAGAGCTGGTGAGGCTGTTGAAGTTGTTGATAAGCCTTTGAGACTTGACCGAGCTAGAAGTCTTGGTTACAAGGCTAAAAAGGGTTTTGTTGTTGCGAGAGTTAGAGTTCTTAGAGGCGGAAGAACAAGGAAAAGGGCTGGTGTCAAGGGAAGAAAAACAAGAAAGCAAACTATACGTAAGACTTTGAAGATGAGTTATAGATGGGTTGCCGAAATGAGAGCCTCTAAATTCTTCAATAATTTGGAAGTTTTAAACTCATATTGGATAGGTCAAGATGGAAAACATTATTTCTTTGAGGTTATTTTGGTTGACCCTCAAATGCCTGAAATACAAAATGATGAAACAATGAAATGGATTTATAATGGACATCATCGTGGAAGAGTAGATAGAGGATTGACTTCTGCAGGGAAGCAGTCTAGAGGAATTACTACAAGAAGAGGTCACTCTCCTTCTCTTAAGGTAAGACCTTCTTTGAGAGCTTGGGATAGAAGAGGGAAGTAGACTCCTTATAATTATTTTTATAAACTGATTTTTTGTTGCTTAATTTGTGGTAAATTTTGGAATAGACTTGGATGGCGTATGTTTTGATTTATCAGTAATACTCCCTAGCTTGCTGTGGGGATAAAGCTCAAACAAGCACACATTTTGTAGATTGAGTAGCATATGAGCTCAATGGTGCATCTCTTATCTGATGCCTCACTTCGTCATGAGACGGATTTGCCATCAGGCAAACCCATGGGGTGGGGTAATTCACTGTTTTTCTTTGTCTTTTGTTACTTCCTGTTGGACTTCTTTTCTATAATTAGGGTCAGGTTTCCAATCGGGATTGAATTCAAACTCCCATGGCCTCTTTCCTTTTCTTAAACTGATTAGAATTGGAAGACCTCTATCTGAAACTTTATCTGTTTTTTTTATTAGTCCTTGTGGAAGGGGATAGACTGCTGTGCATTCTGGATATCTGGAACATCCTATGAATGACTTCATGTTTTTCTTTGAAAATCTGATTTGTAAATTTCCTATTTTGCATTTTGGGCATGGCATTATTGTGCTTTGTTCTTTTTGTTGCTCGCGTAAGTCTTTTACTCCTGAAAGAATTTGATTTCCTATCTCTCTTTCATGTGCCTTGAATTCTTTTGAGATATCTGTTATTAGCCTCTCAACTTGTTGTACTGTCTTTTTTTCTTTTTCTTCCCAGCCTTGCTTTGAATTTAATATTTCTTCTGTTTTTTCTTCGACATCTCTTGTTAGGTTTTCATCTATAATTATGGGGGAGTATTTTTCTAGAGACTCTATTAGTTTAGCTCCCAATGGTGTTGCTTGAATGCTCTTTCCATCTAAATACCCTCTGTCAAAAAGAGTATCTACTATAGATGAACGTGTTGAGTTATGAACAAGAATATTACCCTTAATTAAGAAATTTGGATAATTTTCTTCTATAGAAAGATCATATAAGTAATCTTCATAACTATCTTTAGAAATGCTGTTTATTGGGACGACATATATATCTTTATCTACTTTCTCAAAATTGAGTTTGATATAATGTTTATCAAACTTGCTGTTTTTATTTTTCAGTGAATAAACCCATTTTTGTTTACTTTTATTTCCTATCCTTCTTTTTGATATTAATTCAAAATTATAAAGATGTCTTATAGAGGACATTACTTCATATCTAGTTATATCATTTATTTTGGCTATTTCTTCAGGACTAAACTCTCCTTTATACAAGTTAAAGTATACTTTGCCTGCATTGTTTAGTGTACGATAATGTGGTGACGCACATTTTAGTCCTTTGTATAGGATATCTTCTTTATATGAATCAAAGCCTATTTCTATTGCAAATTTCTCGACTCTTTCTTTTCCACTTATTAAAATTGTCCAACAATCAAATATCTTTCCTTTACACTTTGATATGTTCTTGTTTATATGGTTTTTTATATTTAGTTTTTTTAATAATACTGAAATCCATTTTATAAGCTCTTCATTAGCTAAGGTCATTTTTATTCTCGGAGTTGCAAAGGCATTACAGTTCATTTCTTTAATTTTCGTCTTTCCTTCATATCTTAAATGTACATTTCCATCGGCATCAAAAAATCCTCTGAGGAAGTCCCCAACAAATTCGTTTGGTATATGCATGGGTTTTTTTCCTTCTAAATTTGGGAATAATTTTAACATGATTTCAGACATAATCGAATTACAATTTACCTTATATTTTCCATTTAAATCATAACAGTATGGTTCATTTCCAAAAATATTTTTTATATTTGCTTTTAACAGTTTTAAGGCTTTCTTTTCAGTTGTTGTAAAATATAATTGATGTGAGCCACTATATTTGGGATTTGAGTAACTTCCATCACCATAATAGTAGCCTAAAATCCAAGATAATGAAGTTGACCATTTTATAGGTAAACTCTCTAACATTATACCTTTTTTGGAGCCTCCAAATTTATTGACTATCTCTTGACCTTTTATTTTGTATTTATCACTAATGTTATGGATTTCAAATAGTTTCTCTCCTTCTTCGTATTTAGTAGTTAGGGTTAAAATTTTATCGTTTATTTTTAAGTCTTTAATTGGTGTCTCTTTAATTGTTCCATCATATCTATAAACTATATGATCTTGCGTAGCTTTAAAAGTAGAGTTTGGCGTTTCTAGATTTATTATTTCTTCCCCTTCTACTTTTTTTCTTCTAGATATAAGTGTCGATTTTTTAACTGCAATCTTATGCCCATTTTTATTCATAGATATGGTTTTAATGTTTATTTTTCTAATTTCTATTTTTCCATCTTTGTTATGATAATCTCCTGAATCGAAAATATCCTTTAATGAAATCTCCTTGCCACTCGTTATTATTTTTGTGTCTGAGGTTAAGCATTTTGTTCCAAGATTCTTTTTTTCAAGTAAAGTTATTAATGATGCAGGAGTATATCTTTTTGGAGGTTGGGTTTCTTTTTCTTCAAAGCTTATTTTATCTACATTAACTTGACCATTTATTGTTGGAATATGCTCTTCTTCTAAAGATGTTGGATAGATATTTGTCCAGCCTTTTTCTATAATTGTTAAGCCGTTTTTTGTGAATTTTTTATCGTTGTCTGAGATTAACTGGATTCTTTTTGAGATGACTTTTGCATCCGGAGAGAAACATGCAAGAAATCTTTTTACTATCAGGCTGTAAAGTTTTTCTTCTTCTTCATTTAACTCCTTGAATTCTCCTGTTGGAAAAACACTTGGGTGAGCTGGGTCCGATTTTTCCCCTTCTATTGGATTATCTCTGATGGCTAGTTTTGTTTCAGGGAATACTTTAGATAATTTAGATATTATTTTTTTAGGTTCTATTTCCTTGGGTATTTTTTGGGAGGATGTTCTTGGATAAGAGATTATTCCGTCTAAGTATAAAGATTGAGCCAGTTGCAATGTTCTTGATGGACTTATTCTTAGATGTGCATAAGCTTCTCTTTGGAGAGTCGTTAAATCAAAAGGATGTGGTGGCAAGTAACTTTCTTCTTTTTCTGTCGTTTCTGCTAATCCATTCTTTATGTTTTTGAAATCTTCCAATTCTTCTTTTTTGAATATGTCTTTTACATGTTTTAATTCAGTGTCTTTTACTTTGGCAAAGACTTGCCAATAGGGTTGAGACTTGAAACTTTCTATTTCTTTATCTCTATCTACTATTATTTTTAATGTAGGTCCTTGAACTCTTCCAATTGAAAGAATTTTGAATGAACCTGTTTGCTTTATTGCAGACATTAATGCTCTTGATAGATTTATCCCATATAACCAGTCTATTTTATGTCTTGTTTCTCCAGCAAAGGCTTGCCCCCAGTCAAGAGTTTTCATAGGATTTTCATAGGATTTTTCTAATTCCGGTTTAGTTAGAGTGGAATATTTCATTCTTTTTGCGTCTTTTTCTCCTATTATAAATCTTAGAACATTCCAACCTATAAGTTCACCTTCAACATCGTAGTCTGTTGCTATTAGAACTTCCTTTGCTCTCTTTCCTAGCTTTTTTAGGAGCATATAATAATTTTTTGTGAAAAATGCAGATTTGTTTTCATATGAGGGAATCCACTCCAAATTGAATATTGGCCAGCCTGTTTGACCCTTTACATAAGTTAAGTTGAATAAGTGACCTACTGCTGAAGCGACTATTATTTTTTTATTTTCTCTTTCTAATTCATAGTACGGTACGTTATTTTCAGAGTATTTTCTTGCTGTGCTTGATAATGCAGATGCTATTTTTAGGGCTGCTTGAGGTTTTTCAGTTACTATTAAGGTTATGTCTTTCTTGGGGGCTTCTATTTTGGGATTTGCTTTTGGGCTTGGTTTCCTCGTTTTCTTAACTTTATTTTCGACCTCTTCTTCATTTATTTTTCCAGGTTTCTCTATTGTTGTTAATTCTTTTGTTGATGGTTTTTGTTTTACTTGTTTTTCAACAGTTATTTTTGATTCTGAAATTGGAATGAATGATTCTACTGCCATATCAGTGCATATGTTTGCGGTATATAATTGTTGCGAACCTTTGTTATTTTTGAGGTATTTTTGGAATTGTAATAAAGATGGAATTTAGGAAAGCAGATTAAAGAACTTTTCTTAATTGTGAGATTGGTTGCAATTTGAGGTTTTGGCTAAACAATAGTCAAATCAAAGATTTGAAGAAATAATAAAAAGAGGTTGGTGTCTCAATTAGATTGGAATGCAACATATCCTGTTATACCTTTTTTTCTAAAAAAAGCCTTAGTTATTTTAACTAATCCTTTATCACGTTCCTGGTCAAATAATGCAACTGGAACAAAACGGTCACCATATTTATTTTGTTCTTGTGAATCAGCAACAACAATTCCAGCAACATTTGCTACTTTTGGATCTTCTGGTTTTGAACCTTCTTGTGTATGATATGTTGTAGATGTTCCGCCTTGTCTAAAAGCTACTCGTCCAACTCCCGGAACAGTTTCAATTTTGAATGCATATGGAATATATGCTCCAAAAAGAGATACTCCATTTGTTCCATAAGAATATAATTTTGTTCTTCCGCTTGTATTAGGTTCATACTTTCCACTTTCACTATTGAAAACTGTATCCCCCCAAAATCCTGCAGATTCATTTACATGAACACAAACTGGTCTTTGCTCCCTATCTTGCATAATTCTTAAGATTGTATCTTCTTTTAAGATTGCATCTTCAATAGTTCCGACTGCACCAGAAGCTCTCCACCTTTTCCAAAATCTTGGATCATTAGCCTTACTTTGATTTACCATAAAATGGTGTAATGCCCCATACTATTTAAACCTTTCGACTTTGTTACCACTCCATCATTACTAATTCAAGATAAATGAACACCAAGGCCCCTTGATAATTCAATCCTTCGGAGAGTTTAACAGGAATTATGCGGAAAATCACTCGGCTCGTGATTTTCCCAAATCGCCTTCGGCGACTTCTTTAATTCAGATGTTAAGTCGAATTTTTTGTGATTCATACAATAAGAAATCTTGTGCTAAAACTCTATTTTATAACTGGCGGTTTTCTAAGATATAGAAGGGGGAAAAAAGAAGAAATAATGAATCTAGGGAAAAATTCAACTCAATTGCTTCCCAAATAACTTGTTGCACACACTGTTATTACAGGCATTCCTACGGCTACTAAAAAATCTTTTATTCCACTGTAAGCTCTATTGAGATCTATTCTCAAACTATCTCTTAATGAATCTACTACAAGTAATGTGCAATTTGCCCCAACTACTGCCGCTAAAGTTATGGCATTTTGAGGATCATTCGTCATTTCACTAGATAGTCCAGCACCAACCAAGAGGCCACTTGCAAACTCTGGCATAAATAAATCCTCGAGTTTTACCATATGGCTCCGATTTTATTAGAAGATTCTATTATATAAAATTATTCTTTGTATTCTTAAGACCATATATAGATAACTGCATAGTTTAAAGGACATATATTTCGCAGTTCTCTATCTGTATAACTGCACTAGAATGCAATGTAAGTCATGCAGTTATCCATAATAATATAAAGGAGTGGTTCCTTTATTTTTGTGTCTGTTAGGGGATTTGATTATAGAGATGATGCTAAGCTCGCTGAGCTCTATGTTCTTAACGCTATAAATTGTAAGTATTTTGAAGATCGTTCTACGAATCGTCCTTTGAATCGTTCTTTGGTGTTGTTGGATGTAAGGCTCAATGATAAAGATAAAATTGTTTGTGCAGGACTCTTGGAAGAAATGAGAGAGGGAATAGTTAGAATTACTAAAATAGTATCTCCTCTAAAGGAACCTCTTGCTGTACAGATTCGTAAGATAAGGGGAGTAATGTCTTTGGATTCTGATGGTTTATTAATTGATTTCTCGGAGAGGGTTTTTTATGCAAGACTTGATGGAAATGTTTTAAGACAAGCAGTTTATCCGAATCTGTGAATCATTTATAAATATACTTACTAAGATATTTTATGGCAAAACCTGAAATGAAACTTGCTTTTGAAGAGCGCATGAGGAAACTTCTTCAAGATGCCCAAGATTTCGATAATTATTCAAAGATAGTTCATATCAAACCTCTTAATTATATAAGGTGTAATACTTTAAAGATATCTTCTGATGAACTCTTTGATAGGTTATCTAAAAGATGGAATGTTGTCAGACCATTTTTAGAACATAATGAAATAATGCTTGTTGACCAGGAACTTAAACCTGGAGAACTGGGAAATGCGATAGAACATCTGCTTGGTTATTATTATATTCAGGAAGTTTGTAGTATGATGAGCGTGATTGCTCTTGATACCAAACCTAATGAGCGTGTGCTTGATGTGTGTGCTTCTCCTGGAAGCAAGACTACTCAGATTGCTGCAACTATGAAAAATACTGGGACTTTGATTGCAAATGATGTTAAGCTTGATAGATTGCGTATACTTGCTGCAAATCTTGAACGTTGTGGTGTGATGAACTGCGTTGTGGTTAGAAATGATGGAGTTGGGCTTTGTTCAAGACTTGCTAAGGAGGGTTTTAAATTTGATAAAATACTTCTTGATGCTCCTTGCTCTGGAGAAGGGACTCTTAGAAGTTCTTCTAAGGCTTTCTTGATGTGGAATGAGAAAGTTGTAAATAAATTATCTAGAGAGCAAAAAAAGCTTATTGCAAATGCGATTAAATGCTTAAAAAAAGATGGGGTGCTTGTTTATTCTACTTGCACACATGCTCCTGAAGAGAATGAATCTGTTGTTGATTTTGCTTTGAAGAATTTTCCTGTTTCAGTTGAGAAAGTTAATTTGCCTTTGAAATGTAGGCCCGGAGTTAATTCATGGGATGGTGTGGAATATAGCAATGAAATGGAAAAGTGTTGCAGGATTTATCCACAAGATAATGATAGTGAAGGTTTTTTTGTTTCTAAGATTAGATTATTGGAGGAAGTTGGATGATTAAAAGATTAATTGTTCATCTGCTCGGAATTCAATCAGCTGTTGCTGCAATCATTGTTAAAGATGGAAAGATTTTGCTTACTAAAAGATCTAAATTACTTACTGAAGGTGGAAAGTGGTGCTTGCCTGGAGGTGGAACCGATAAATGGGAAAAATCTGTAAATGCTGTTGAACGCGAGGTTTTTGAAGAAGTTGGACTTAAGACCTCTGATTGCAAATTGCTTTTTGTTCAGGAAGAGATAGTTCATAGATTGAATTTACATGCAAATGTTTTTGTTTTTGAGGTTAGGACTTCTGGGAAAATCAAGGCAAATTGGGAAGTTACAGAATATGGGTGGTTTACTAGAAGGGAAATAGAAAAGATGTCTCTTGCTTTTAGTCATCGAGATATTTTAAATAAATATTTTAATTATGTGAGGTCTAAATGAAAGTTGAATTCTTTGATTCTAAGAGAAGAAAGAAACTACTTGCTGAGCTTAATGAGACTTTTGGAATAACTGAGCTTCCAAAAATCCTTTTTGAGACTGGGAGAGAAAAGATAAGGGGTTTTACTGGAGACTTGACAATTGATGAACTTTATACTCTTGATAGACTTACTAATATTGAATTCATGGGGATTTATCTTTTTAGAAAAGATATGCAGTTCATGAGACTGGGGTTTGATGGAACGATACTCTTGAAAGAACAGATTAACAAGAATGTCATTGAAATTAATATTGAACAGCTTGAAAAATGGATGGTTGGACATAATCTAGATATAGCTGTTGAAAAAGGAATTTATGTTGTGAAAAATGGGGATGATGTTTTTGGATGTGCTGTTTCAGATGGAAAACATTTGATTAATTTTGTTCCAAAAGAGAGAAGAATTAGAAGGAGTTAATTCTTATTTTTAGACTTTGGAAACTTTTTATTAACTTCTTTAATGGCTTCACCTATAGCTAGGGTATTTTCAGATGACATGATAAAATCTCTAAAATCTTGATTTACTTCTTTCTTTTTTATTGTTTTGGATAGCTTTAAAACTATATCTAATTATTGACTTTTATGGAGAAAACGGTAATTGATAAGATTTTGAAGGCTGGCAAGATTGCTCAAGAGCTTATAAAATATGCTCGAGAGATAGTTGTTAAAGATAGAAGTTTGTTTGAGATAGCTACTCTTATTGATGACAAGATTCATTCTTTGGGAGCTAAACCTGCTTTTCCCGTTAATTTAAGCATAAACGAAGTTGCCGCTCACTATACTCCTTCTTATGGAGATATGGGGGTTGCTCATGGGTTGCTTAAAGTTGATATAGGTATTAGTGTCGATGGATATATTGCAGATACTGCATTTACTGTTGATTTAGATAATTCTGACTTAAACAAAAAGTTGATTGAATCTGCCGAAGCTGGTGTTGAAGCTTCTGTTGAATCTTTTGAGGTCGGAAAGAGTCTTACTGAAATTGGGGGGAAAATAAGTGAAGCCATTTCTAAATTTGGATTTAGCTCAATTGTTAATCTGTCAGGGCACAGTATTGAGAGATTTGTAGTTCATGCAGGATGGACTGTGCCAAATTATGATTCGGGACAGACCGATGTTTTGGAAGAAGGACTTTATGCTACAGAGCCGTTTGCAACTAACGGACATGGACGTGTTCGTGATGGGGGAAAAAGTGGAATATTTAGAATTGATGAAGATGGAAGTGTAAGGGATATATTTGCCCGCGAAGTTTTGGAATGGATTATGGATGAATACAAGACTCTTCCTTTTGCTTCAAGATGGATACATAAGAAATTTGGTTCTCGTGGAATGCTTGCTTTGAGACAGCTTGAACAGGCAGGGGTTTTATATCAGTACCCACAACTTGTCGAGGTTTCTGGAGGCAAAGTTGCACAAGCAGAACATACTGTTTTGCTTTTGGAAGATGGAAGGAAGTTTGTGACTACAAGAGAAGATTGAGAAAAGGTTGAATAATATTTCTAGAGAGCAAACATTAAATAGTTGTTTATCTTAGGTCAACGGAATAAAAATGATATATGAATTTAGAAAAGTGACTTTAATAAAAACAAGAAAGCCTCAAAAAAAAGATTTAAACGCAGATTTACAATGGTTTTCAGAATCATTAGGGTTATTTTCTCAAAGAGACAAAGAAAGATCTTGTTTTAGAATTTTTGTAGAACTAGTAAAATCCTCTAGAAACAAACAACTGCTTAGTTCCGATGAGTTGGCTAGAAGGACAAATTTGACGAGAGGAACAATAATTCATCATGTCTCTCATTTAATTGAATCTGGGATAGTTGTTCAATATGAAAACAAATACATGCTTAGAGTAGAAAATTTAGAAACTTTAATTGAAGAATTACAAAGAGATTTACAAAGAGTGTTTGAAGACCTTAAAACAATGGCTCAAGAATTAGATGACCAATTGGGGTTATTAAAAAGAGATAAAAAATCTTCAAAGGTTATGGATAACTAAGTTAGGGAGTTGGAGTTTAAAATATTATTTTTATCTTGCCGTAAGATCAGTAGCCTTTTTGTAGTGGTTAAAATGTCAAAAGTTTTAAATACCATTTAATTTAACTTAAAACATGACTGAACAAGTTACAGATCAAACTGAAGACCAAAAATCAAAACATGAGATTATTCTTTATGAGGTTTGCGGAAGAGATTTTGTACGAGAAAATATTTACGGAAGGGGGGGTTTAAGACCAAATGCTAAATATATAGCTCATGAGCATGGATGTGAATTAGAATTTAGAGAATCAGAATATATACAAACTGGACTTATGAGCATTACGCCTTCTTACTTAGAAAGATTGGGTATAGGCTCAGATGGATCTTGCTTATCTGCATTTCTTGTTGGAGATGATAGAGAGAAGCTTACAGATGCTAAAGTGGATATTCATAGAACTTTCGGTGTTCGAACGTTAGATTTTAGGGTTGATATAGGTGGCGTTATAGATATCGGAAGAGAGAAATCATCTTTTTGTTAATTATTTTATCTACAGACTTTAGATTATCTATACAAAACCTAATAGACCGGAAGATTTAAATACTAGTTTATTTAAGGTGTTGTATGTTTATTTAAGATAAACATAACTTACTTAACGGGATAAAAATGAATACAAAACAAGAAATGAATATGGGAGATAAAGAAGAGACCAAAGAAGTAATTAATGAGTATGAAACTCAACTTAAAATAGATGTGCAAGAAAAGGATAAAATTATTTCCGATTATGAGAGTACTATGAAACGTTTACAAGCAGATTTTGATAATTATGTGAAACGTACTCAAAAAGAAAAAGAAGATTTTGCTAAAATTGTTGTTGCAAGAATTCTTGTAAGATTTGTAGATATTGCCGATGATTTAGACCGAGCTCTTAATATCCTTGAAAAAACTCAAGATAATGAATTAAAGACAGGCATTAAAATGGTACATGCTCGTTTTCACAAAATCCTTCAAGATGAAGGGATTAAATCATTTAGTTCTAAAGGTAAAAAGATAGATCCTTATTTCCATGAGGTTATAGAAATGGTTCCGTCAGGAGAAGAAGAAGGGTTGATTGTTGAAGAAATTCAAAAAGGTTATGTTATGAAAGACCATATTCTTAGAACTGCGAAGGTTAAGGTGTCTAAGAGGACGGAAAAACAATGAGTAAAGAAAAAATAATTGGTATTGACTTAGGTACGCAAAATAGTGCTGCTTCAGTTTTACAAGCTGGAAGACCCACAATAGTTCCAAGTGCAGAGGGAGCTTCCCTTTATGGAAAAGCTTTTCCTAGTTTTGTTGCATTTACAAAAGATGGAACTGTTTTAGTAGGAGAGCCTGCTCGTCGTCAAGCAGTATCAAATCCTGATGGCACTGTTTATGGGGCTAAAAGAAAGATGGGAACAAGTTTCAAATATCACGTACATGGAAAAGAATATTCTCCCCAACAAATATCTGCATTCATATTACAAAAAATAAAGAGAGATGCAGAAGAATTTTTAGGAGAAAAAGTAAACAAAGCAGTCATAACAGTTCCAGCTTATTTTGATGATAATCAAAGACAAGCAACAAAAGATGCAGGACAAATTGCAGGACTCGAAGTTGTTAGAATTATAAACGAACCTACTTCTGCAGCATTGGCTTATGGATTAGATAAGCAAGATAAGGATTCTAAGATACTTGTTTTTGATTTAGGAGCAGGAACTCTAGACGTTACAATCATGGAATTGGGAGATGGAGTTTTTGAGGTTAAGTCTACTTCAGGAGATACTCAGTTAGGTGGGCACGATATGGATGGGGCCATAATTAACCATGTTGTTAAAGAATTTTCTCGTGAACATGGAATTGATTTAAATGATGATAAAACAGCAATTCAAAGAATTCGTGAAGCCAGTGAAAAAGCTAAAATTGAACTTTCTACAGTAAATGAATCAGAAATTAATTTACCATTTATTCATGGACAAAAGAATCTTCATTTAAATTTAACAAGAGCAAAATTAGAAGAGTTAATTGACCCAATTGTTGCAAGATGTAAGAAACCTTTAATGCAAGCAATTAAAGATGCAAAATTAGAACCTAAAGAAATTCATAAGATTATTTTAGTTGGTGGACCTACTCGTATGCCCGTAATAAGAAATTTTGTAGAAAATATCTTAGGAAGAAAAGCTGAACGCGGAATTGATCCAATGGAATGTGTAGCAAATGGTGCAGCAATACAGGGAGGAGTTCTTTCTGGAGAAGTTAAAGATATCCTTTTACTTGATGTTACTCCTTTAACTTTAGGTATTGAAACATTAGGTGGAATTAAAACTGCCCTAATACAGAGAAATACTACTATTCCTACTAAGAAATCTCAAACTTTCTCAACAGCGGAGGATAATCAAGGTGCTGTAACTATTCATGTATTACAAGGGGAAAGAGAAATGGCTTCAGATAATAAAAGTCTTGGTCGTTTTGATTTAATGGGTATTCCACCTGCTCCCAGAGGTATTCCTCAAATAGAAGTTACTTTTGACATAGATGCTAGTGGAATTATTCATGTATCTGCCAAAGATTTAGGAACTAATAAGGAACAGAAAATAAGGATTACTGCTGAAAATAAACTTTCTGAAAAAGAAGTTGAAAGAATGAGAAAGGATGCTGAAGAAAATGCAGAAGAAGATAAAAGAAAAAAAGAAAAGGTTGAAATTAAAAATCAAGCAGACTCTTTAATATATACTATCGATAAATCTTTAAAAGAGTTTGAAGGAAAAATAAGCGAAGAGGATATTAAAGAGATTAAGCAAGAGAAAGAAGAATTAAAGAAAAAATTAGAAGAAGAAAACATTGATGAAATAAAATCAACAATGGAAAAACTGAATAAAAAAATTCATGAATCTTCTACTAAACTTTACGAAAAAGCTCAAAAAGAAGAAAAACAAGCTAAAGATCACGAAATAAATAATGGCGGAGATAAAGTTGTAGATGCAGAAGTAGTTGACAAAGAGGAGAAATAATAAATCTTTTCTGTGGCAGATGGCAGAGGATTATTATAAAATATTAGGTGTTTCTAAAACTGCAAGTGATGAAGAAATTAAAAAAAGTTATAAAAAATTAGCTAAAAAATATCATCCAGATGTTAGTAAGGAATCTGGCGCTGAAGCCAAATTTAAACAACTTTCTGAAGCTTATGCGGTTTTATCAGATAAGCAAAAACGTCAACAATATGATTCTTATGGAAGTGAAGGCTTTCAACAAGGCCCATCTGGAAATGGATATGGTGGTTTTGATCCTTCGCAATTTGAAGATTTATTTGGTGGATCTATATTTGAAAGTTTTTTTGGAGGAGGTAGAAAGTCTAGAAGTAAAAAAGGAAGAGATTTACAAGTTTCAATAGAAATTAGTTTTGATGAGGCAATGAACGGAGTTGAAAAAGAATTAAGAATAAAAAAAAGAGATAAATGTGAAGAATGTAATGGGACTGGTGCAGAAGATGAAGAACAAGACATTTGTTCTGTTTGTAAAGGTTCTGGCCAAATAAGAAAGGCTACTAAAACTCCATTTGGAAATTTTATGCAAGTAGGTATTTGTTCAAGATGTGTGGGCAGAGGAAAAATTCCAGAAAATGTATGTATGTCTTGTGATGGGAGCGGAAGTGCTGAAATCACAAAAAAACTTAAAGTAAATATTCCTGCTGGGGTAGATAAAGGTTCTACTTTACGAGTTTCTAATGAAGGGGAATACGAACAAAGTGGGGACTCTTATGGAGACTTATATATTGAAATTGAAGTTTTAAAGTCTGAAATATTTAAGAGAGACGGAAATGACCTTTATTTAGATTTGCCAATTACTTTTACACAAGCCACTATGGGTTCTGAAATAAAAATTCCTACATTAAAAAAAGATGTTACTATTAAAATTCCTTCTGGAACTCAATCTGGGACGCACATTAGGTTAAGAGATGAGGGTGCACCAGATGTCAATGGTAGAGGTAGAGGGGATATCTATATTGTATTAAAAGTTATTACTCCAACCAAACTTTCTAAAGAACAAAAACAGCTTTTTGAAAAATTAGGAAAACTTGATGAACCTAATTTTATAATTGAAAAAATAAGAGAATGGGCTAAGAATAAATAGAATTACACAATTTAATCCTAGTTGAAATAGGGAATTGATATGTCAAAGTGTATCTGATGAACATTTTGAACACAAGAAGTTTGTTTACAATGACAAACTTCTGTGCAGAAACTTCTCTTTTGGAAGAAGTTTCTTGCATCCAAAAATCGAGCAACAATCAAACCACACACTTTAGTGTGTGGTTTTGCATCGATTTTTTGATTTTTTCTCCTAGTTTGCATACACAGGGCCTAACTCAAGACCACCTATTTTAGCTTTTTTAAGGTAATTTTCTTCTATCTTTTTGTAGCGTTTTGCAGTGTCTTCGGATACGGATGGTTTGATTTTTGCAAGAGCTTCATCAAAATCAGAGAGATTTATTTTTTTTGAGTTTATGTCTTTCCTTAATGCTATAAGTGCAGCTTCCCTAACAAAATTCTCAATATCTGCTCCAACGAAGCCTTCTGTTTTTCTTACAAGGTAATGCAAAATTTTATCTTTATCTTCTAACTCATGAATGTGCAAATCTGTTTTTTGTTCTTTTTGTTGGTTTTCTAAGTAATTTTTTGATATACTCTCAAACTTGACTTCTTTTCCAAAGTATCTTTCTATTTCTTTTATTTCTTCTTTTTCAAGAGATATTGGCATTTTAGTCGTATGAATTTGCAATATTTTTTCTCTGCTCTTTTCATTGGGTACATCAACTAGAAGAATTCTGTCAAATCTTCCTGGTCTCATAAGTGCAGGATCTAACATGTCAGGACGATTTGTTGCACCTATTACTACTACATTCTTCAAATCTTCTATTCCATCCATTTCAGAGAGGATTTGATTAAGTACACGTTCTGTTACTTTGGAACCCATTTCCATGCCCCTTCTTCCAGCTAATGAATCTATTTCATCAAAGAAAATTATACAAGGAGATACTTGTCTTGCTTTTTCGAATACTTTTCTTACTCCCTCTTCTGATTTGCCAACCCACATGCTTAAAAGGCTCGGTCCTTTTATATTAATGAAATTTGCTTCTGACTCTTTTGCAACTGCCTTTGCTAATAACGTCTTTCCTGTTCCTGGAGGACCATATAATAATATTCCTCTTGGAGGTTTTATTCCCATTCTTTCAAAACTTTCTCTGTGTTTTAGGGGCCACTCTACAGCCTCTCTTAGTTCTTGTTTTATGTTATCTAGTCCGCCTATATCTTCCCAAGAAATGTTAGGCAATTCTACTAAAACTTCTCTCATAGCACTAGGTCTTACGGTCTTTAGAGCTGCTTCAAAATCGCTTTTTCCAATTATCATTTTTTCTAAAGCTTCTTGAGGTATTTCTTTATCTTCGTCAAGATTTAAATCTGGAAGTGCCTTTCTTAGTACTGCCATTGCAGCTTCCTTTGCTAGGGATTCAAGGTCTGCTCCAACAAAACCATGAGTTTTTGCCGCTAACTCTTCAAGATTCACATCTTTTTTTAGTGGCATTGATCTTGTGTGAATTTTTAGAATATTTAATCTACCTTTTTTGTCTGGAACCGAGATTTCTAATTCTCTATCAAATCTTCCTGGTCTTCTTAATGCAGGGTCTATAGAATTTACTCTATTTGTTGCACCTATTACTATAACTTTTCCTCTTGAATTTAAGCCATCCATCATCGTCAACAACTGAGATACTACTCTTCTTTCTACTTCCCCTTGGGTTTCTTCTCTCTTTGGAGCTATTGCATCTATCTCGTCTACGAAAATAATTGATGGAGCATTTTTTTCTGCTTCTTCAAATAAGTCTCTTATTTTCTTTTCAGACTCTCCATAAAATTTAGACATTATTTCGGGACCATTAAGTAAGATGAAATTTGCTTCAGATTCTGTAGCAACTGCCTTTGCTAGTAATGTCTTTCCCGTTCCTGGAGGACCGTGTAACAAAATACCTTTTGGAGGTTCTATCCCTAACCTGTCAAAAACTTCAGGATGCTTTAATGGAAGTTCAACCATCTCTCTTATTTTTCTTATTTCTTCAGTTAGACCTCCTATATCTTCATAAGTTACTTCAGGTATTGATTCTTCCTCTACAGATGTTGCTTTTGGATGCACTGCTAATTCGGTGTCTTCAGTTATTATTACTGCTTGAGATGGATTTGTCGAAATTATTTTGAATCTTATATTTTGGAAGCCCATTCCTCCTAAACCTGCTCTGAACATATCTTGTAAATCTTCAAATGCATCATTTAAATTGTGCATTAAATCTCTTCTTCTCTGTGCACCTCCTAATGAGACTAGATCTCCTTTCATTACTGCTCTCCCTAATAGTCCCGATTTGAACGCCTCCGGGTCTCCTTGAACAACTATTCCTTGTTGTGCAGGAGCTATTGTTACTTTTTTTGCAGGTTTTATTTGAGAGTTTCTTATAGATACTTTTTCACCTATTCCTGTTTTTGCATTCTTTCTTGTTAGACCATCTATTCTTATTATTCCCTCTCCTATATCTGCAGGATAAGAGCGGTCTACTATTGCTACAGTTTCTTTTTCTCCTTGAATTGAGATTATATCTCCTCTATTAAGGCCTAGGGCTCGCATTACTTCAGTATCTATTCTTGCTATTCCTTTGTATGCGTCGTCTTGCAAGGCTTCTAAAACCTTGAGTTTGATTAGTTTTGGTTGTTCAGGCATTTACCAATTTTCCTCCCTGTTGTTTCCAAATCTTAAACTTAATCTGTGCATGTCTTCAAAACAAAGTTTTACCATGTTGTCCATAATATTCTCTTGGTGCTGTATGAATTCCACTATTTCTTTTGGGATGCTTATAGCATGACTGTTTCCTACTATTCTTAGTTTAACATTATATGTCTTGTCTTTCAAATTTTTGAAACTTTCTAGATTATTTATATCTGCAGGATGTATTATATTTTGATTGCAAGGTTTACAGACTATTGCTCTTAACTCAAAGCCGTTTCTAGTTAAGATTGTTTTTTCCATCTTTTTACTGCAGTTTTTACATAAGATTGTATTGTCAAATATATCTGTCATGTGTATACTGTTAGGGATATACTATTTAAATATTTCTATACTTTAAAATATTGTTTTTGATTAAGTTAATGGACTTTATTTCAAAGTTTTGAGTTATCTCTCATTAGAGCTTTGAGTATCCTCTACTTGAACAAGAGCCACCAAGGCATTTAGAGGTTCCTTTCTGAAAACATACATATTTCCCAGATTTACGGGTTCAAAGCCTGATTTGTCGTAGATGAGCATTAGAAATATTTGGGTTTTCACATCTCTAATCTCTACATCTAAATCATCTTCCCCGAATGGCAAGGAATGAGCAAAAGTATATCTTCTGGGGCCTCTTAACCTTTTTTTAGTTTTTTCATTTACTTCAAGTTCAGCTTCATCCCACATAATATCCCACTTTCTCTTTTTCTTTTCAGTTCTATCTGTACCATTTAAAAGAATTTGTTCAATTAATAAATTTGGATTATTTCCTTGAGGGATTACTCTGTAAACATAATCTTCTCTCCATACGCCTTCTTTTTTAAGTTCACCTTTGATTTCTTCTAAAGGATCATAACTTACTTTTATTTCTAATCTTTTTATCATATTGGCTTGATTTTCAGTAGGTTTTTAAAGATGTTCTTTTTTTACCTTTGATGAATGGTTTTTTTAAGGGATTAAAGAAATTTTGGGGTTTTTTGAAAGAAGATACTTGGCAGTCTTGGATTGTTTCACTTGTTTTGGCTTTTGTTTTGATTAAATTTGTTTTTTTCCCTTTTCTTAGTTGGGCTTTTGCTACTTCATTGCCTTTAGTTGTTGTTGAGAGTTGTTCCATGTATCATCAAGATGATTTTGATTCTTGGTGGGATAGAAATGGTATATGGTATGAAGAACACGGAATTGATAAAGGAGTTTTTGAAAAAAATTTTAAGAATGGTTTGAATAAAGGAGATATTGTTTTTGTTACCGGAAGAGGAACTTACGAAACAGGAGATGTTCTTATATTTAATTCACAGTACAAGTATCCTTTGATACATAGGTTGGTTAGACTAGAACCCTATGACACAAAAGGAGATAATAATTTTGCTCAGCTTCCCGGAGAATTGGGAATTGAGGAAGAGCAGTTTGTTGGAAAGGCTATAGGTAGAATTCCAGGTCTTGGATGGATAAAGTTGGTATTCTTTGAAGCTGCTAGGCCTGCTGAGCAGAGAGGATTTTGTAAATAAATTTACAAAATCATAATTCAAATAATTTAAACTTGGCTTAGTTCTCTGATTGCCTTTACTAAATCTTTTTCTTCGTTATAACCTCTTCTTTGAAGTTCTTTCCTGAATTCTTCGACATATTTATCATAACCCCCCGTAATTTCTTCGTCTTCATGATATATTCTAGAGATTACTCTTCTAGCAGTGTGTTCGGCGAAACCTTCTTTAACATATCTGGGTAATTTATGTAACTTTTCTCCATAAAGAGATTCATTAGTTAATTTTCCGTGAGCAATATGAGCTAATTCATGAGCAGTAATACCTTCTATAGATTTTCTTGGAAGAATTAAAGAAACTGGATTGTTACTATAGTATATCGTAGAATCTCCTGCCGCAAAAACTCCTAGAACTGCTAATATTGGGGAAAGAACGAGAGCTACAGGGAATGTTAAACAATGTGTAAAAAATCTACTACCTCTGGATTGTAGGTCTGCTGTAAAATGTATTTCAAATGTTCTGTCAAATATTTCCCAATATCGTTTACTTCCGTGCTTAATCTCTATTTCTCCAAGATTTAAGTCGAGCATCTCTTCTAGAACTGGTTGCACTTTTGGAAGCGCTTCTATTATTCTATTTCTAACAGACAACATAAACTTTGAGAAATTGGTCTCTTTATAAAGGTTTTTGACCTTAAATGTTTCGGAAACCGAAACATTAATATACTTTTAACCGATGTATCTTTAACTTTGAGGTCTTATGGAATTTTGTACTAAATGCGGAGGTATATTAATTATAGAGGGGGATAAAAACCCTTCGTGTGCCAAGTGTGGTTACAGGCATAAGGGCAAGTTGAAGCTCCAAGCTTCTGAAAAGATGGATATTCCAGGGAGAGTTGCAGTTGTCAAGGAGTCGGAGTTGAATACTTGCCCCATTGTGGATATAAAGTGTCCTTCTTGCAAGCATAAGGAAGCTTATTTTTGGACAATGCAGACTCGTTCTTCTGATGAATCGGAGACAAAGTTTTACAAGTGTACCAAATGTGAGCATACTTGGAGAGCTTATAGGTAGTTAATGGAGATTTATCATAAAATTTTAAACATTCATAAAAAACAATTAAAAAATCTTGAAGTTAATCATAAAAAATTATTGATTTGCTTTTCAGCTATTCCTTGTTCTGGCAAAACATATGTTTCTAAAATACTTGAAGATAAATATATGGCTGTTAGGATAAATAATGATGATATTCGTTTGATTATAAGGTCTTTTATTCAGGGTACAAGTAAAGAGATGATTGATGAAAGGCAAGAGATTTTACAAGAATACTTAATGTGGTTTTTAGAGAATTATCCTTTTTCTAATAAACTTATCATACTTGATAGTTGTATTGATAGGAAATACGATAAAATTAAGCAAGTTGCGGATAAACATGGATTTAATATTTTTATTATTGCATTAAATGTTTTAAAAGATACAGCTTACAAAAGAGCTTTAACAAGGAATAATGACAAACAGGATGATAACTTTAATCAAAATATAGATAGATGGATAAGAGAGAATAAAGAGTTTAATATTAAGATTAAGTCTAACATTTCTTTGGAGGGGGAGAATTTGACAATTAAATCTCTTTTTTCTAAGTTGGATAAAATTGTATTGTAAAATGCTTATAGCCAATGTTTAAAAATCGTCTTTTGTTTTGATTTTTAGAGATTTATTTCTCTGAACTACGGCCTCGTAGCTCAGCCTGGTTAGAGCACCGGCCTTTTAAGCCGGGTGTCGGGGGTTCAACTCCCCTCGGGGCCATATTGTGGTGCTCCTCACTGCGGAGTATGAAAACCCTCGGGGCCATTTAATCTTTGGAATTTTATATAGGATGAGTTAATTTTTCTTATTGAAATTTTTTATCTGACTTGTGCCTTTTACGTAATGCATTGCAGAAATTGAGCCAGTAATAAGACAGGCTATTGATAATGGAATTGACGCAAATGACCATTCAAGATAATATATGCTTAATATTAATGATGGAAGAGCAAAACCTTGGATAAATGTGGTTACTTTTGCAATATATGCTGTATGAGGTATTGGTTTTCTGGACATGAAATAGGCTATGGCGAATGGAGCTGTTATTATTTCCCTAGACATTATAAATAATAATTCTATTCCTTGAAACCATTTAATTTCTCCCGAGATTCCAAAAGATATTATGAATGCAAGTGATGTTCCTACCCAAAGAAACCTGTCTGCTATTATGTCTGCTTTTCTACCAAATTCACTCTCCCATTTGAATTTTCTTGCAAGTTGTCCATCAAGCCAATCTGTTATTGCTGCTATTGCAAAGATTATTACAATAGATTTTATGTTTGACTTTATTAGAATTAAATAAACAACAATGAATGTAAGTAGAACTCTTGATATTGTTAGGAAGTTTGGTATCTGGCGAAGTATCTTGTTTGTCACTTTATTGAGAAATTATTCTCTTTATATTATCTATATTATTCGCTACTTCTTCACCTTTCTTAGTTAGTTTGATTAACTTTATTCTGCCTTTTTTCTCAAAGACTACTAACTCTAATTTTTCAAGCATCTGAAGTATTTTAACTGCGTGGCTGTATGTGCAATCGACTTCTTTTGCTAGAATTGAACCATACCTTGCTCTTGTTAATTTTTTAAGTGAGACTAGCATCAATGCAGGCTTTCTTCTGAAAAAAACATCAAAGCTGTCTTTTGGTTTCGGAGTCATTTTTAATATATCTTTTGTAACCTCTATATTCCAACCAATATATCGCTTTTAAGTCTTTCTGCTATCTTGTTATCTTATTTAGTAGTTATTTGGTTTCACTTCATTTTAGTTTTATTTTTTGGTTTATTCCCATTTAGAAGATTTTATATTCCCCCCCAATTTTATATGTTTAATGAAAAATAGAATAAAAATACTTGCAGCCTCTGATTTGCACGGAGATAGCAAGCTTACAAAGAGGCTTGCTGCTCGTGCTGAAAAGGAAGCTGTTGACCTTGTTGTTTTATGCGGGGATTTGACTGGATTTAAAGAGAGTAAGGATTTGATTAAGCCTTTTAAGGATAAGAATCAAAAAGTTTTATTGCTTCCCGGAAATTGGGATTCTTTTGCAACTACAGATTTTCTTGCTCAACTTTATGGAGTTACTAATATTCATGGATATAGTGCAATTTATGAAGGCGTGGGATTTTTCGGAGCAGGTAGCGCATCTACTGCTTTGGGACCAAGGTCTGGAATTTCTGAAGGAGAACTCTTTAATACTCTTGAAAAGGCTCATTCTGTACTGAAGGGAATTGAAAAAAAAGTCATGTTGACTCATATGCATCCTGCTGGAGGGATTTCAGAGGCTGTTGGTTTTAAAGGAAGCGATTCAATAACAAAGGCAATAAAGAAGTTCAAGCCAGACTTGCTTTTACACGGTCACATGCATGAGACTTTTGGTACTGAAGATAAGATTGACCAGACTAGGGTGATAAATGTTGGGCGTGATGGAGTTGTTTTAGAAATATGACTAAAACTCTCGAGAGAAAAAAGATAAAATATCTCACAACAGGGGTTTCAAGTCGCAGTGCAGAGTATCACAAACTTTCTGGAGATAATTATCAAAAAGACGCTAGTGACTTTTTTTCAGCTCATGAATATCGTGTAGCGGCGTTAAGTCATAGAAATGCTGTGAGGTGTTATACCAAAGCATTGGAATGTTTCGATGAAAATCCTCGAGATAACAAAGATATTTCTCGAAGAGACATTCAAAAATTGTTAGATGAATCCAAGAAAGATAGTAGAAAATCATATAGAATGGCTGCATTGTGGGAGGTTACTAAAAATAGAAATCCCATTGTTAGAGGCTTGATAAGAAGAATTAAAGGAATTCATGTTATAGCATCTTTTATTTTGGCATTGTTTTTTGTTGATTCAAAGATAACTGGGAATGTTGTTGGGAGCGATTATTCTATTCCATTCTTTGGGATGTTTTTCTTTTTTGTTGGAGTCTTTTTGATTTATTTTTTTGCTTGGAAGAATATTTTGTTTTATAAATACCAAAAATAATTGCCTCGGTAGGTATGAGCGCCGAAGGCGCGAATGCGCCGACAATGTTTATAAATTACATTGTTTTATCTAAAAAGTGAGAGTTGTATGAACAAAAAGAGATTTTTTGAATTGCCGAGAGTACCGTTGTATTATAGCATACCTTTGTTAGTTGTTTGCATATTCGCTTTTTTGATTTTACTTTTCTTGTTTGGCATTGAAATCCCATCTATTCTTCTTCAACCTTTCCCTTCAAATGTTGTGAATGTAAGTTCTTGTGGGACCTTGAGCCAAAGTGACACATATTATGTTTTGAATCAGAGTATTGATTCTTTAGGTGCGTTTTGTATAGTTGTTTCGGGCAATAATGTTATTTTTGATGGAAAGTCTATGTACATGATTACAAAATCTTCTGGTTCTGGAGATGTGGTATATGTAAATGGAGATAATGTAACGATTACTGGAGTTAATATAACTAGTTTGGGAAGTGGGCGTATTGGATATGGAATTTATTCTACAGGACGTGAAATTAACATTTTTAATAATTATATTCATAATGCAACGGCTGGTGGAATAGGTCTAGAAAATAATTCTGGGGGTATAATTAATAAAAATTCAATTTACGATTCATATCTTGGAATAAATCTTAGGGGGTTTAGTAATAGTTTTGTAACTCAAAATTTGATTGCAGGCTATAACTCTTCACTTAGAACCAGTTTTGGAATTATTTTAGAGCCTACTCCAGAGGGAGTTTTCACTTCTAATAATTCTGTTTCAAACAATGTAATTAAGGAAACGAGTTATGGAATAAAGCTTGAGGGAGGTTCCGTAGATTCAAATCTGTTATCGGATAATATTATCATATCTCCTTTTTTGAGCGGGTTATCCTCCTATGTAGGATATTCTAATGTTCTTAGAAATATAAGTATTTTTAATCCTCGTCGAAATGGTATTGAAGTAATTGTTCCTAGTTATTTGCCTAATCCAATGACAATTATGTCTGATAAGATAAGAGTTATAAATGGAAATCAGTCCCATTATGATTTATACGTTAATAATCCTTCTTTTCATAATTCTTCTATTATAATTATTGATAATTCATTTGCTACTTATCTGTTAAATAATACTTATTTAACATTTAATAATTCATTTGCAAGGATAATGTTTAATCAAATTTTAAATGTGTCTGGTAATAATTTAAGCTCGGATGTAGAAACTCGTTTTAATTATGTCTCTGTAGACTCCGTATTGCGTCGCGGTTTGAATAAATCCGCAATAATCTCTTTTTTCGGATTGCCGACTAATATTACAAATGCCACTATTTATCGTGATGGGCTTCCTTGCCCTACAAGTGTTTGCTTTAACCTTACAAGTTTGAACTCGGGGAATGTTAGTTTTATGGTAAATGGATGGTCTAATTATTATATTGGGGAGGGAACTATTTCTCCGGGAAGTTCACCTTCAATTAGTATAAATGAACCAGATAATAATGAAAGATATTCTTATAGTGCTGGTTTTCCCGTTACATTTAGTGTTAGTTTGAATTTGAATGGAACTGTTAAGTTCAGTCTGAATAATGGAAGCACCAATACTACTATGAGAAATACGAATAACAGAGAATTTGATTACGAGCAGAATCAACTTCCTTTAGGGAATTATACTTTTACTGCTTATGCTAATTTTTCTGGAGGAGTAAACTTAAGTAGTTTTGTTAAATTTAGTGTTATAAACACTACGGGTTCATCAGGTGGAAGCAGTGGAGGAGGTTCTTCAGGAGGCTCTAGCGGAGGTGGAGGGGGCGGAGGAAGCGGAGGAGGTAGCTCTTCTGGAAACTCAGGGGGAAATTCTACTTTTGGAGGTTCTTCAGGAGGCTCTAATTTGTTTAATTCTACCTCTGGTGGCTCGTCTGGAGAGACTCAAACATTTACCCCTAAACAGAGTTCTTCCTTGAAAAATATTGTTTATTGGCTCATCGTTGGAATAATTTTGGCAATGATAATTATTCTTGTTTTATTGATAGTAAAGGCTCTAAGGGATAAATTTGAGAAAAAATCTTTTGAAAATAAACCAATTATGGTTAGTAATCTAAGATAATTAAAATATTGTTTTTTGTTTAAAATTCTTTGTAATTTCCTCAACGGATGTGTTAAAAAAATGGAGTATTGTGTCTGCTAGAGGAGTTATCTGTTTTTTTACATAGTGTTCATAATCTATTTTGCTTTTGTGTTTTTGTATTGGTTCAGGTCCGTTTTCAGTTATGAAATATTCTATAACATTAGATTCTAATTTATCAAGTAGTCTTGCTGCCTTCACATGAGGAGGGGTTGTTTTTGTATATTTGTCAAGATTCTTTCTTATAGATTTTCTATATACTAATTTTGAATCTATTTTTCCAGATCTTATCTTTTTTATGTAATCTTTTATGAATTGTATAGGGTCTTCTTTATGAAAGACTTTATTTAGCAATTCTATCTGGAACTCTTTAGCTGCGTCTGTCCAATCTCCTCTTATTGCTTCCAACCCTACTATCTCCAATGATTCTTTTCCATTAGATTCTACAAGTCCAGCATATCTTTTCTTAGAACCTGCTTCTTCTTTTGAGTTTCTTATTTTTGGGAGCATAAATGCCTTGTAATACTTCTTAAATTCTAGTTCAAGATAAGATTTTCTATTATAATTTTCTCTTATATGTTCCTCGTAAAATTTATTTATATAATTTTGTATTTCCTTGCCTAATTCCAATGGGTTTTTGTTATCTGTTTTTAGGAATATGGAATCTGTATCTGAATATATTGTAGGTATTCCTTTTTCCTCTACTTTTTTCGCAGTCAATCTTATTATCTCCTGACCAAAGTGGGTAATTGCATTTGCAAGATTAAGGCTGAAATATCTACAATTCGGTGAAGCGAGAACACCGAAAAATGAATTCATTATTATTTTTATTGCGTAACTTGAAAGTTCTCTTGACTCTCTTTTTGCTTTCTCTCTCTCATTGTGTAGTTTTTCTATTATATATGGAAGAATGCCTTCTTCGTTCTTAAAATATGCTTTGTTTGGAGACTCTATTGAGTTTTTTTCTTTGGTTTCAATCATGGATATTGGGTCTATGTTAAATGTTTTTATTATTGAAGGATATAGAGACTTGAAATCCAGAACAAGAACATTTTCATATATGCCTGGATTTGGTTCCATGACGTAACCTCCTTTAATTCGCTCTTCTTTCTCTTTGTAATTCAATGTAGGAGAAACTATGCCTCTTTTAGTTGCTTCTCTTATATATAACGAATCGAAAGCTACTATTGAACCAGTTAGTTTGTTTAAAGGAAGACCCGTTAATATCGAACGTTCTATTGCTAAATCCAATATTTTTGTTTTAATTAGCAAATTGTATGCTAGTTTGCAATCTTGAATATTATATTCTACAAGTTTCTTTTTGTCTGTGTGGTAAAGTTTTTCTAATTCTTCATGTCTATCTTTTCCACTTATTATCTTTCCCTCTCCAAGCATTGCTTGAGAAACGTCTTCTAAAGTATAAGATTCAAACTCTTTGTTTTTTATTGATGGTGCTTCTTGGATAAACGGGTCTTTTATCAGGTTTAGGCCGTCCAATACTTGTCTTCCAGGTATGTTTGCTGTTGAGCTTCTAAAAAAGTTACTTTCTATTTTTATTCTTGCATTCTCGTTTGTTCTTCCCAAGTCAAAAGAGATATTATTTTCTTCAAATTTTTTCTTTAGATAGTTTAGATCAAAATCTATTACGTGCCATCCTGTTATTATGTCTGGGTCAAATCTTTGAATTTCTTCTTTGAATTTTATTAGTAATTCCTGCTCCGTTTTACATTCTACTGCTCTTTCTACTCTTTTTTCACTTATTATAAAATTCTTTTCATAATTGTCACTATATAATCCAATGCAAAACAAATCTCCCGTCTTTTTGTCTGTTTCTATATCTAAAGACAGTACTTTTAATGGAATATTCGATTGCGAAGGTTTTATTTTGGCTTCTTTAAATACTAAATCTACTTTTTCTGAAGGCTCTGTTTCGCCCGTAATTTCTATGGTGTTGTGAAGATTGTTATCTATTATATACCTCATTGTGGGACTTAAATCTGCCTCGTAGGTGTTCAGATTTTTTTGATGAACTGCTTTTATTATTTTGATTAATTCGGATTTGTCTTCGTGAGATATTTTTACAACTTTTTCTTCATATTTATTTGAAAGACTCGTCTTTTCTACTTTAGCTTTTTGAATTATATTTTTTGATTTTTGAATGTCTGTTTCTTTCAGATAAAAGTATGGAGTGAATGGAACTACTGTTGCAAATGATTTTTGGTTTTCTAATCTTCCAAATATTTTTATGAATGTTCTTCCTTCTTCGCTTGAAGAAGATATGTTTACTATGTATGCTTTCATGAGGTTATTTTGGGGTTGTTGTTTTTAATATCTTGTTTTTAGTTCATTAGGCATTTTAATCAATTTTCTTGCTGAAACTTCTAAGGATATAGGGTATCTTGATAAATGAGATATGGTAATACCATTCTACAGCATTTTTAATAAGCGGTATGAAGATTCTAAATAAATACCTAAATCTTTTTAAGTAGAATAATTATTCATAAAAAATGAGCAAAGAAGAAATTAACAAAAAGATGAGTAAGTTAGAGAAGTGGGGTCTTGGGATATGCATTTCACTCCTTGCTTGGATAGTTACTGGTCCAGTAGCTAACACTCTAACATCAGCTTTAAGGGATGTGCATTATAGGTCTCAGGCAGATAAATGATTAGCTTCACCTCACCAAATAAAAACACTTGAAGAAATGAAAAGAAATCCTTACGCTCCGTACAGAGATTTTAGAGATTCATTAAATGAGCTAATTCCTTTTTATCAGTTAAACAACAACCCTTATGAAATAGGTTCTCGATAAGTTCATAGAAATCAAACAGGTCTAAGATGGCTCCACTTCTCTAAAGCCATTTTCAATTCAGGATTATACTTTGCATGTTCTTCTAAACTTTCACCTTCATGAATTGCATCTATTGCCTGTCTCGTCGCCATTGCGCCAGCTCTTGTTCCTTTAGGATGACCATGTATTCCTCCAGAAACAAGCATAACACATTCATCTCCAAATAATTTCATTAAATCTGGCACAAGACCTGGATGTAATCCCCCAGATGTAACTGGAAATGCTTGTTTCAAACCATGCCAATCCTGTTCAAGTCTAACATTCTTTTTTTCATCAACTTTCTTCTCACGCAAAGTATCGCTTATATTTTTAACTTCTTCAGACGTTCCTACAAGTTTCCCAACAGCTGTTCCAGAATGTATTTGATCTACACCAATCATTCTCATTAGTTTAGCAAGCATATACATAGACATCCCATGTTTTGGATTTCTGTCAAACATTGCATGCATTGCTCTGTGAGCATGAATTGCCATCCCATAATCTCCAAGAGTCTTGCGTAAAGTCTGCACTCCAGAATAACCAGTAACAACAACATCAATCATTGCATGTTTAAATCCATAATTATGCAACAACTTCGCACGACGTTTCATTTCGTCTGTTTCAGCAGTTATATTGATATAAGCGTCTTTAATATCTCCTGTTGCCTTTTCAGCCTTATCTCTTAACTTACCAAGTAACTTCACGCGTTTATCAAAATTGTTAAAACTCGTAGATGTCAAGTTTTCATCATCTTTAACAAAGTCAAATCCCCCCATCCAAGTTTCATAACCTATCTCTGCATGTTCAGCATCTGTAAATCCTATTTTTGGTTTGGGAACAGCTCCAAGCATAGGTCTTTTGTAAACATTCATCATTTTTCTTATACCCTGCATTCCATGTCTCGGACCAGAAAAACTTTTTAAGTAGCTTTTAGGAAAATGAATATCCATCAATCTCAAATTATCAAGAGCCTTCATTCCAAATATATTTCCACCAATTCCGCTCAACAATTGAGGGCAATTTCCTTTTTCCCATAAATCTAGAGGATAAGCTACTTTTACATAATTTCCACTAATAGAATAAGGGTGAGCCATTAATTTTTTCATCCGTGGAGGCATTTTGAAGAGAGTTGTCCATGTCCCAGTAGAACTTTCAGATGCAATTCTTCCAACAGCCTCATTGACACTTACAGATTTAGAAGGTTCAAAATAAAAAAGAGCAATCAATTCATCTTTAGACGGCTTGTATGACGAGTCAACAAAATCTAAATACCACTCAACACTCTTTTGCATTCCAGAGAAATAATTCTTTATTTTATAAATGGTTCTATAAATTTATGAACAATAGATTAACTTTATAGTTACAACTGGAGAAAGATTTAAATAGGAGAGTGACCCTATTTAGAGAGGTTTTATAAACTATAAATATCTCTAATTGTAT
>ERZ1292623.37-Hain-H51-01um-R1-37-length-143890-cov-7_pt1 | contig 143890 bp, 163 predicted proteins | sample MGYA00564398_ERZ1292623 | MGnify/ENA primary metagenome ERZ1292623 (study PRJEB36523, sample SAMEA6512633) | groundwater metagenome | collected 2019-01-07 | study: AquaDiva: Metagenomics assemblies of 32 groundwater samples
TTAAATGCAAAGATGACCAAGGAAAAGAGTTACAAGGAATAATTGTCAATATATAAACAAATATTATGGTGTATATTTATACACTAAAGGTGTACAAATGATTTTGACGTTGAATAAAAAAGGTTAGATCAAAAATGAAAAAAAAGGGTAATATTGTAACGAAAGCTGTTTTTATGATAATTGTATTATTAATAGCTGATATTTATTTTGGTTCTATAGATACAAGTAATTCTTTTGATTTTTTTACGGATGTAGAAGCACAGCAAAGTATGAATCAACAAACACAATCTTCAAATAATATTTGCTGTGTTGATTATGACCAAGGATGCATGCCAAATATCCCCGCTAATATATGTTCTAGTTTTCAAAATTCTGAAAGTTCAAGTGATAATTCATGTGAAACTGTAAACCAATGCAAACTAGGATGTTGTTTGATTAATGCCAGACACAATTTTATTCCTGAAGTAGAGTGTAAGATTAGAGCAGACAATCTCTATGGAAGAGACAATTATGATTTTAATGAAATATTTAAATCAGCTCAGACAGAGCAAGCTTGTTTAAGCCAGGATTTAGATGAAGAAGAAGGATGCTGTGTAGATGGGAGAATTTGTTCTTTCCAGAAGAAAAATTTATGCAATGGGCAGTTTAATTTAAACAAAATGTGCAACCAAATTAACCAGTGCTCTAGTTGCAAGGCAAGAGAGTATAAAGACTGTTATGATGGAAGCGTTTACTGGTTTGATTCTTGTGGGAACAGAGAGGAATTAATTCAACAATGTAATTATGAAGAAGGAAAGCTATGTTTTAATGAGAACAAAGGAAATGAAAATAGAAACGATGATGAAGTTTTCTGCAAAAATTTGGATTGTTTAAGCACTACAAAATTTGATGGGAATAGTTTTTCAGGAGGATTTAAAAGAAATGGAGAAAGCTGGTGTTTTTTTGACGGACCGACTGGAAATTTTACTGACAGGCCAGGAAGCAGGCACAGTGTATTTGGATGTGTAAACGGAGAAGAACAAAAAATTGAGGAATGTACTGATATGAGAGCCCAAGTTTGTGCTCAGTTTAAAACTTCAACAGGAAATTCAAAAGCATTTTGCATACCGAATAATGTTTATGATGCTAAAGTAACTAGCAATTACACTAGTGTTTCGAAGGGTTTTAAATTTTGGGAGCTAACTGAAAAAAATAGAAACCAATGTAATAAAGGAACTACGCAATGCACAGTTGTCTGGTCAAGGAAAAGCAAGACTGATGACTGGGACTGCAAAAGAAACTGCGAATGTGAAACTCAGGAATTTTTAGATAAAGCAAATACTTACTGTAAAAGTTTTGGAGACTGCGGATTTAGCTACAATATAATTGAAGAAGAGGGAAGTTCTGGTTTGAATATATTCTGGAGTGAAGGCGGAAGAGGACCTAAACCTAGAGAACTTAGTCAAGATTATAAAAAATTCTTGGAGAAGGAAGGTATTTATGGAGGAATGAATTTTTCTTTTAGTGAAGACATTAGAAATTTCTTTGGTGACATGAATAGATATTCCTCATATGGAAGCCGTTTTGTTTTTTCACAAGCAAAAGTTTATGAAACTCTTTTTTATAATATTTTAGGCAGTCAATTTGTACATTTTTTATATGGTTCATCTTTGAATGCTGACGAGACTTATCTTCTTTCTATTATCGGAGGAGCAGCTTATTCTGGTGCATCAGTCGGGAGTTCTTTTGGAACAGCAGCAAGTTATGGTGGAAGTTATCTTTATTATTGTTATATATGTCTTCTTGCTTATGCAGTTTATTTAATTTTTACTTTGATTAATGTTTCTGGTGGGGGGGTAAAAAAGAAAACAGTGACAGTTGAGTGTAATATATGGCAGCCCCCTTTTGGAGGAGAGGACTGCAAAAAGTGTGCTAGCAATCCCTTGATAAGATGCGATGAATATAGATGCAGAAGCTTAGGAACAACATGTGAATTAATAAATGAAGGAGAAGAAATGGAAGGATGTGTTGATATTGCTCCTAGTGATCCTGTAACACCTCCGAAAATTGAACCTTTATTTTTGGAAACTGAAGGATATACAATCACTAAACAAGAATATGGATTTAAGTTTAATGAAGAAATCGATCCTTACAAGAACTTGACATTTGGAGTTAATACAGATGAATATGCTACATGCAGGTATGACTTTGTACATGATACTGATTATGAACAGATGCAAAATCCATTAGGAGGAACTTATCTCAAATTCAAACATAATCTTACTTTGACATTTATGCAAGAAAATAAAGAACATAAATTCTTTGTAAAGTGCATGGACAGAAAAGGAAATGCTAATGATGCTTCTTATTTAATCAGATTTAAAACAAAGAAAGCTCCTGATAACCAGCCACCAATAGTTTTAGGTTTTAATCCTGAACATGATTCAGTGATATCTAGCGAGGCTGGAAAGGATAATGACAGTCCGCTTTTTTCAGACTTAAAATTAAACGAACCTGCTGAATGCAGATATGATAAATCAAACAAAGAATTTGACCAAATGGGAAACAGAAGCATTTGTGATGATGAATTTAGTTTGACACAGCAAGAATATATTTGTACTAGCGTTTTCAGCGGAATGAAAGAAGGACCAAATAATTATTTCTTTAAATGCAAAGATCTTAAAGGAAATTTACACAGAACTTCTTTTAATTATAATTTAATCAGGAGCAAGTCCTTGAAGATTGAAATAGAAGATGAAAGTCCTTCTGGATTAACTTATACTAAGGATGTAACTTTAAGTGTAAGCACAGAAGATGGAAGCGAAAATGGAAAAGCAATATGTAGATTTAATACTGAAAATTTACCTTATGAGCAAATGACAGAATTTAGCCAGACTAATTCAAACAGACATCTGCAATCACAAACTAACTTAAGGAGAGGGAATTATAATTACTATATTAAATGCAAAGACAATATAGGAAATCTAGCTGAGGAGAAAATTAAATTTAGGATAGTTTTAGATAGGGCTGGAGGATTAGGAGGAATTGAATTGGTAAATGTTTACAAGGACAGTTCGAGCATTTATGTTATTTTAGACGGGGCAAGTGACTGTGAATATGACAACAAGGCTTTTGTTTATGGAAATGGAAAGAAAATGGCTGGTGAAAAGTCTACAGTTCACACAGCACCTTTAGAATTTAATGAATATTACATAGAATGCAAAGATGATGAAGGAAAGAGCGTTAATGGAATAAGGATTAATGTGTAAATGGAAATGTTTATATACTAATTAGTATCTAATAGTTATTAACTGATATTAAATAATTACTAAAATGGAAGAATTAGAACATTCCCCGACTTTGAACACTGTTCTTATGGTGGAAAATGTACTTAAGGAAATGAATGAGAGTATTATAACTGTCGCTGAACTAAAAAGAAAACTACCAAGACAGGTAAATCATAATACTTTGATGATAATTCTTGATTATTTAGAGAAAAGCAATAAAATAGCAGTTTCATTAAAGGGGATTTCTTGGATTCAAAATTCAAACATCAATATGAGAAATGCCATAAAAAGAGGACTTGAATTATGACTAAAAAGATTAAGATAGTTTTCTCTCCTGAAGCTGAAGAAGCATACAATGAACTAAATAAATTAGCATCAGACTCAAAAATTGAGAGAAGCATACTAAATTCTATTGAAAAGAAAAAAGAATTAATCAAAGCAAATATTCATTACGGCGAGCCAATTGCAAAAGATAAAATTCCTGAAGAATATAAACAAAAATATGGAGTTACCAATCTATTCTGGGTTGAATTATCTAATTTCTGGAGAATGCTTTATACTTTGACAAACAATGATACTGAAATTGAGATTATTGCATTTATCCTTGATATCTTTGATCATGAAAAATACAATAAAAAATTTGGATACAAGAAACATTAATATTTATATATTCATAAAGGAGGAATAATATAATGGAAAAAAGAGGTCAAGTAACTGTTTTTGCTATTGTTGGTGTAGTCATTGCTGCTTTAGTTGTTTTATTTTTAGCTGTAAGAAACCAAGTTTATATTGGGGGAAGTACAATTGAAGATTTAGAAAAGGAATTTCCCCAAATTCAGGAGCATGTTGAGAGCTGCTTAAGTGTTTCTGGGAAAAAATATGTTGAATTAATTGGAAAGCAAGGAGGATATTTAACAACTAATCCTGGAACTTTCAGGCAATATAAAGGAATAGGAATAAATTATTTATGCTATAATATAGATGGAATTCCACAATGTTCCAACAGAGGTTTAAGATTAGTTGACATTAAAAGTTCATTGGAAAATGGAATGAAAGATGAAGTAAATAACTGTTTGGATATAGACCAGTTTGACAAGATAGGATTAGATGTTTCAAGAGGAAACTTAAAATTAGATGCTGATATTGGGGAGGATGTTGTTGTTTTAAATTTAGATTTACCAGTAAAAATAAGCAGAAAAGATTTAGAAACACAAAGGAATAGTTTTTCAGCTGAATTAGACTATCCATTAGGAAGACTGTATAATTCAGCCAAGGACATTGTTGACAGCGAAGCTGTTTATGGAAACATTGATACATTAACTTACTCTGTTTTGAAAACAAGATTATCTGGTAAGCCGTATATTGTACAGAAATTGCAGCCATATCCTGATAAATTATTTGTCTTGAGAATAAAAGACACGCCTAGTGCAGAGAATGAATTTACATTCCAGTTTTTTGTGCAGGATGAACCTTTATAGAAATATTTAAATATAACAAAAACATCATAGAATGTAGTGAAAAAAAGATGGATTATAATGGCTATAAAATTAGACCTACAAAACATTTTGCCCTATCTTGGATGAGGAAATGGGGAATGGATAGTGATTTACTCAAAAAAGCATTAGAAACAGCCTACAAAATTGATAAAGTTGGAAAGTATAAATTTGAATCTTATACAAGAATGAAAGGAAAAAGCATCAAATTAATTTTTGTTAAGGATGAAGAAAATAAGGACATTATTGTAATAACCGGAGCTGAAGGAAAATGAAAAAATGCCTAATTTGTGAAAAAGGAAATCTGATTAAAGCAGATGATATTTTATTTGAGGTAGAAAATTATGTATTTATACTTAAAGGGGAAAGATGTGATTATTGCAATGAAGAAATCCCTTATGAAGAAGAAATGTATAGAGCAATAGAGGCGGCAAAAAAATTGGGAGTCTGGCCAGAGCCAATGAAACTTTACAGGCATCTTTCAAGAAGCGGCGGGGGCTTAGTTTTTAGAATTCCAAATGATTTAGAAAAACAATTAAAATTAGATGAAAAAACTGAGATAGGTATAACTAAAGTAGGAAATAAAATCGTTATAGAGCCCGAAAATTAAAATGAAAAAATGCCTAATTTGTGAAAAAGGAACTTTAGTTGAAGTAGATGATATAATATCAGAAATAGAAAGTTATTTTTTTATTGAAAAAGGAAAACGATGCACTAATTGCAGTGAAGAATTTTTAGACGAGAAAACATCACAAAAAACAATAGAAATTGCTAGAAGGCTTGGTATTTGGGGTGAGCCATTAAAACTTCATAGAAAATTAAGCAGAAGCGAGAGAGGTACTCTTTTAAGGATACCAGCTGATCTTGAACAAAATCTTAATTTAAAGGGAGATGAAAAAGTTTTGATATCGAAGATTGGAAAAAATAAGATTTTAGTAGAAGTAGAAAAATAAACTTTTATAAAAAGTTTAATCAAAAAGACCATTATTAAAAAAGAGATGTTAAAAAAAGAGAGCGTGAAAGAGAAAGCAGTATTTATGGCTTTTTTAATAATTTGTTCTGTTTTTTATTTTAGTTTAAGTATTAGTGATGTTGATGCTCAACGAAGAAGCTCTTCAAGAAGCTCGACACAGGAAGCTTGCTGCGAGAAAACAAGATCAGGTGATTATTGTGTTTATACTGACAAGAATGAATGTGACAGGAATTTTAAAAATTCTTTGACAACATGCGAGAATACAAATTATTGTTCTACTGGAACATGCATTTATGACAAGGAAGGAGAATGTTTTGCAAATACTCCTAAATCACTTTGCGAGAAAAATAATGGTGTATGGAGCAATGAACCTATTGAAGAAATTTCACAATGCCAGAAAGGATGCTGCCAACTAAGCAATGAATGCAGTTTTGTGACACAAAATAAATGCAAATCTATAGTTTCTAAATTTCCAGATTTAACTATGATATTTGACAAGAGTATTGACAATGAAGCTGCATGTGTTGACAAATGCAGGAGCGGGGAGAAAGGAGCCTGTGTTTCTTCTGACGGAAGCTGTGTTTTTACAACAAGAGCTTCATGCAACCAGGAAAGTGCTACTGATGTAAAAAGTTTAGAGCAAAAATCTAATGTGAAAGAAGGATTTCATCCAAATGTTTTATGCAGCAATGCTTTACTAGGAACTAATTGTGCAAGACAACAAAAGACAGGATGTTTTGAAGAAAAAGTTTATTGGTTTGATTCATGCGGCAATCCTGAAAATGTTTATGATTCAAACAAAGACAGATCTTATAACAAAGGTTTTGTTTTAAAAGAAAGTAGTTGTAAATTAAAAGGAGCAGATGATCCTAACTGCGGGGCTTGTGATTATTCACAAGGAAATTTATGCGGGAAAGCTGAAAATGCTAATCCTTCTTTTGGAGAATTTACTTGCAAGGATTTAACTTGCAAAGAAATAACTGAAAGTGCTGCAAGCCCTGATGCTAAAGGTGAACAAGAAACTGGTGAAAGCTGGTGTTTGTATGATGCAAGAGTCGGATTTGGGCAAGATGTTGTTGGAAGCAGACATTATAGAGCTTTGTGCTTAAATGGAGAAGAAGTTATAGAACCTTGCAAAGATTTTAGAGAAGAGTTATGTGTACAGGGAACTTCTGATGCTTTAAATATAAATTTAGGACAAGTATTTAAATTTCAACAAGGATATTTAGAAAGTGCATGCAGACCAAACAGATTTCATGAGTGCAATTCCTGCAATGAATTAGGAAGTTCTGAAAAAGCACAGAAATGCTGCAATGATATTGGAAATAAAGATTGTTATTTTATGCCTGGAGGAATAAGTGATAAAGGTGGGTTATGTGTTCCTATGGTGCCTCCTGGATTAAGATTTTGGGAAGGAGGAAGTTCTGGAGGAGGAAGCAAGGAGGGAACACAGACTGGAGCAAATTCTGTTTGTGAAGAAGCTTCTGCTACCTGCAATGTAAAATTTGTAAGGGGTGGAACAGCTAAAATTGGAATCGGTGGATTGGGTACTTCAAAAGATTGGGAATGTGTAAAAAATTGTCATTGTCTGAAAAAAGAATGGGCTGTTGCAGCTGCTGCTCAATGTTCTGCTCGTGGAGATTGCGGGGCTAAATATAATATTTTAGGTAAATTTACTGATGGTGGATTTGATATTGAATATAATGGAGATGATTTAAAGAAATTTGATTTAAGCAAAAAAGATTTTGAAGACTGGAGCACTTTATCAAAACAGAATTCAAGAGAAGCTGATCCTACTAGTTTAGGAAATTTTTGGAAATACGGGTGGCCCGCTGTTAGTACAATATTAATCACTGGTGTTTCAGCTGCAATAGCTTCAGGACTTGGAGTTTCAGCAGCAATCGGTGTTGGGCTTCATGGAGCAACTTTAGGTTTTAAAAGTTTATTTACTTGGGCTCCTGGCTATCATACTGAACAACCTCTTTATAGTGCCTTTGGTCAAAATACGTATTTAGGAGTTCAGAATTTACAAGGACCAGAATTAGTTAACGCAATGAAAACAACAAAAATCTTAGACACTTTTGGAGGATATTCTATTAATGGTAATATACCTATAGATCCAAATAACTTACAAATTGTGACAAATCCAAATACTGGAGCATTACAAGTTCAAGGTGAATTTTTAGTTAATAATGAGGCTGTAACAAAAAGTATAGATCTTACTGCTGAACAATCTTCGGCTTTATTAAATGAAGGAACTAGTAGTGTTTTAGGAGGAATCTTACAAGTAATTAATGTTATAGCCTGGATATATTTAATTTATCAAGTAATAGATATTGTTGGAAAGGAAGACAAGACTGAAACTATAACTGTTTCCTGCAGTGCTTGGGAACCTCCGAAAGGTGGAGATGAATGTGAGAAATGTAATGAAGAAGGCAAGGACTGTTCAGAGTATAGATGCAGAAGTCTTGGAAAATTATGCAGACTACTAAATGAAGGAACAGATGAAGAAAAATGTGTTGCACAAACTCCTTTGGATGTTGCAAGCCCGAAGATAACTGCTGTCAAGCCAAAGAATTTAGAAATTGAAGAAGCAAAGAACCAAGGATTTACAATTAAGACGTTAGTAAAACCATTTACACCAGTTGATTTAAAGATTCAAACAGATGAACCTTCGAGATGCAAGTTTGACACTAATACTTCTGTCAAGTATGAAAATATGAAATTTAATTTTGGAGACAATTTATACAGAACAGAACATGAGATGTTGTTTTCACTACCTTCTGAATTAGTTCAGGAAGAAGCTATTAGATTAACTAATGGAGGAAGATATTCCTTATATGTAAGATGCACTGATGCAAATGACAATGCAAACAACAGAGATTATTACATTAAATTTGAAATTGACAAAGGACCAGACTTAACTGCTCCAAAGATTGAGTTAACTTCAATAAAGAACAATGGATTTGTTGGAGAGAATATATTGGATGTTGGATTAGATGTTTTTGTAAATGAACCAAGTGAATGCAAATGGGATAGAAATGATGTTGATTTTGATATAATGAAGAGTTCATTTATTTGCGTAAGAAATGGTTTAGATCAAAGTCCTTTAAGACAGGGATTGTACAGATGTTCAGGATTATTGAATGACATAAAGAAAGGAAAGAATAATTTCTACTTCAGATGCAAAGACCAGCCTGGAAAAACAGAAGGAAGAAATGTCAACAAGGAAAGTTATTCATTTAGTTTAACAAGAACAGAAAAATTAGGAATTACAAGCATTGAGCCTAGAGACAGAGTTTTCCAGACAAATCCAAAAGTAACTGTGAAAACAGCAGCAGGAGCACAAAATGGATTAAGTTTCTGTGGATATTCAACTGACAGAAATGCTGAATTAGACAGAGTAGCTCAATTTGCAATTACAAACTCAAGCACTCATGAACAGCAGTTAAGGAATTTAAGAAAAGGAAGATACACATTTTATGTAACTTGTTTAGATGTAGCTGGAAACACTGCAAAAGATTCTGTTAATTTTGAGGTAGCTGCTGACACTGGACAAAGCGTGATAAGCAATGTTTACAAGGATACAAGCAGCAACATACTAGTGATAGGTACTAATGAAGATTCAACATGTTATTATGATTCAAAACAATTCAGCTTTGGAGAGGGAATTCTAATGACAGACGCTAATTCAAAGAAACATGAAGCTGTTTTACCAACTAAATATTTCTTTGTGTTGTGTAAGGATGTATTTAACAATGAAGAAAGTATAATAGTTTATCCATAATTCTGTTAAGTTTTTCCGAAATATTTATATATAAGTATATATCTATTAAGTATATATTTATCTAAAAAAGGTATAAAATGTCTCAATTACAAATTATGAAAAAGGAAAAAATAAGGCATTCTCCCACTCTAAACACTGTTCTTATGGTAGAAGATGTTTTAAAGGAAGAAGGGAATTTAATAACAATAGCTGATCTAAAAAGAAAACTTCCAAAAAAAGTAATGCATCAAACATTAACACAGATTTTAGATTACTTACAATTGAGCGGGAAGATAATAATTGGAACAAAAGGAATTCTTTGGGTATTTGCAGAAAGAAAAGAAATTGAAGAGATGATTAAAAGAGGAACAGAGGTATGAATAAACCAATATAATAAAAAATTTGGATACAGGAGAAAATGATGAACAATAAAGGACAATTAATGGAGAAGCCGTTTATTTTTATATTTACAGTAGTTGTTGGAGCATTGATTTTTATTTTTGGTTTTTACTTGATAAATAATTTAATGAAGGCAGGAAACTGCAGCCAGTTAGGAATATTTGTGAATGACTTAAAAAACGAGGTTGAAAGATACTATAATTTTGACATTGGAAGTGCTACTGAAGTAAATTTAAAATTACCAAAGAACATAAAGAATGTTTGCTTTTACACCAGAGATGATTATTTAAACAGAGCTGAATTTGACAAGATTGACAAGGGATTGTTTGATGCTGTGAATAATTTAGACTATAATGTGATATTTCTGCCTTTGAATACTTGCACAAAGGGATTTTTTAAGGTAATTAATTTTAAACCCAAGGAAAATCCCACTTGTGTTGTAAATAAAGGAAAGGTGAAATTAAATTTAGAAAACAAGGGAGAATATGTAGAGCTTTCTAAGAATTAGTTTTTAAATGCTTGTCTAGGAACTGGTAAGCTTGCTCGTGATATTCTAGAGGAAATTCATGAGCTTTGTTTGGAATAAGGCCAATTTTTAAATTTTCTTCTTTTTCCAAAGTCTTGTAAAGATCTGTAATTGGCTTAAATATTTGTTTTTCAATAAAATCTTTGGGAAAGATAGGATCATTTTCTGTATAGATTATCATCAAAGGCCTGGGGGAAATTAAAGCCAAGACAGCATCACCATTAGTGTATTTTGCAATTCCAGGAAGAATTGAGAGCCAGGTTTGAGTGCCTCCGAAAGTTGGCGGTTCTCTAAAGTTCTCAACAGAGCTGGACAAGACAACAGCTTTTATTCTTTCATCTATTGCTGCCAAGTACATGCATCTTACACCGCCGTATGAATGACCAATGCAGCCAATGTTGTTTTTGTCTATTTCTGGAAAAGAATTAAGTAAAAAATCCAATGCACGAATGTCCTCATTAATTGTTATTCCAATTGGAGAATATCCTAATTCAAATAAGTCTTGCGCAGCTCTATTTTCTCTTACTTCATGAGAGTCATTTATAATGTCCTGCCTCATGCCAAAAGTAGAAGTGTCCATTGCAAAAACAAAATACCCTCTTTCAGCCAATTCTTTACCGTAAAACATGGTTTCATCTCCAATGTTTCCAATTGCTTCTGCTGAGCCATATTTTGTGTCGCCACGCTGATGCATTGCTATTATTAATGGGGCTGGGAATTTAATGTCTTTAGGTGCTAAAAAATAAACAAGGGTGCCGGAAGAATTTGTAGTTGCAATTGTCATTTTATTTTCTGAATATTTTCCTTTATCTATAGGTGCTTCATAATTAATGACCATTTTATTTACTGAAATTGGAATTAATGGGGAGGATAACAAAGATGAGAGCTCTTTTCCAAAGCTTTTGTCGAATTTTTCCTTCTGCTTCCTGGTTTTTATTTCAGAAACATCATACAAGGGCTTGTTTTTTTCAGCATCCCTGTTTACAGCTGAAAAGGAATTTACGGCAAAAGAAGATAAATATGCTTCTGGATTTTTTATTTCTTCTTTTGGAAGATTTTTGTAAACAAATAAAATTAGGAATAAAAGAAGTATAGAAATGTAAAGAATCCTAAATTTATTTTCCTTAAGGTTGAACATCATTCTTGTTTTTGCTTTAAATGCTTGTCTAGGAACTGGTAAGCTTGCTCGTGATATTCTAGAGGAAATTCATGAGCTTTGTTTGGAATAAGGCCAATTTTTAAATTTTCTTCTTTTTCCAAAGTCTTGTAAAGATCTGTAATTGGCTTAAATATTTGTTTTTCAATAAAATCTTTGGGAAAGATAGGATCATTTTCTGTATAGATTATCATCAAAGGCCTGGGGGAAATTAAAGCCAAGACAGCATCACCATTAGTGTATTTTGCAATTCCAGGAAGAATTGAGAGCCAGGTTTGAGTGCCTCCGAAAGTTGGCGGTTCTCTAAAGTTCTCAACAGAGCTGGACAAGACAACAGCTTTTATTCTTTCATCTATTGCTGCCAAGTACATGCATCTTACACCGCCGTATGAATGACCAATGCAGCCAATGTTGTTTTTGTCTATTTCTGGAAAAGAATTAAGTAAAAAATCCAATGCACGAATGTCCTCATTAATTGTTATTCCAATTGGAGAATATCCTAATTCAAATAAGTCTTGCGCAGCTCTATTTTCTCTTACTTCATGAGAGTCATTTATAATGTCCTGCCTCATGCCAAAAGTAGAAGTGTCCATTGCAAAAACAAAATACCCTCTTTCAGCCAATTCTTTACCGTAAAACATGGTTTCATCTCCAATGTTTCCAATTGCTTCTGCTGAGCCATATTTTGTGTCGCCACGCTGATGCATTGCTATTATTAATGGGGCTGGGAATTTAATGTCTTTAGGTGCTAAAAAATAAACAAGGGTGCCGGAAGAATTTGTAGTTGCAATTGTCATTTTATTTTCTGAATATTTTCCTTTATCTATAGGTGCTTCATAATTAATGACCATTTTATTTACTGAAATTGGAATTAATGGGGAGGATAACAAAGATGAGAGCTCTTTTCCAAAGCTTTTGTCGAATTTTTCCTTCTGCTTCCTGGTTTTTATTTCAGATATGTCATATAAGGGTTTGTTTTTTTCAGCTTCTTTACTTACAGCAGTAAAGGAGTTTACATCAATTAAATATATATGTGCTTCTGGATTTTTTATTTCTTCTTTTGGGAGATTTTTGTAAACAAATAAAATTAGGAATAAAAGAAGTATAGAAATGTAAAATATCTTGAATTTACGTTCTTTAAGGTTGAACATCAATCTGCTTTTGCAAAAGTATTTATATTATTTTCTCTTGTTAAAAGTTTATGAATAAAAAAGGGATGGAAATTACTTTTAATTGGATTTTTGTTATAATTGCTGGGAGTGTTTTATTGATGTTTTTCCTGTTTTTTGCGTGGAAACAGATAGGATTGTTTAACAAATTAGGGATTAATGAGGTAGTTTCAAAATTGAACAATGAAATAGATTCTTTTGCTATAGGGGTTTCACTGAACAAGGTTGTTGAACTGCCTAAAGGTGTTGATATTAGTTTTAAATGCGGGGAGGTTGTTTTTAAAGGGGCAAAAAAAGACACCTTACATTTAATTTATGCTGAAGGGGATTTTAGAGAGAGATTTAATTTATGGACAAATGCATGGGTATTTCCTTTTAAAGTTGACAATTTATACTATACTACAAATTCTAATGGGAAGATGTTTATTATTGGAAATGAGAATTTTTTCTTTAATATACCTAATAAATTTCCAAAATCTAATAATTTAAACCAGGAAGTTGGAAAAAACGATGTTATAGTTGATTTTACAAATTCTAATTTACAAAGAAATTATAGAGAAAATAAGGTATTAGTAATAGACAGCTCAAGAAATATGATAACTTTTTTTCCTGAGAACAAAAAAGAGGAGTTTTATGGGGAGGAAATGATTTATGGGGGTATATTTTCTAGTTATACAGAGTATTCCTGCCTAAGGAAAAAGGCTTTAGAAAGACTAAATGTAATTTCCGAGCTATATAAAAAGAAGGCTGGATTGCTTAAATTAAATTCAAAATGCAACTTTTTGTATAGTGAAATGGAAAAGACATTAGAGCTTTTTAAGAGAGAGCCATTAAAGTTTAAGAATGTGTTAATTGAGCAGAATGACAATTTAAAAAGGAGCGGGTGTGCAAGTGTCTTTTAAAACCTTTTTAGGAAAAAGCTTTACCAAAAAGAAGAACAAAGGTTCTTATCAACTCCTGGGGAGGAGGGGGCAGGCTGAATTGTCAGAGACTCTGCTTGTTTTGCTAATTGTTGTGTTTTTAATTATAGCAGGGATATTTGTTTATTATTTGTTTTTTTACAGGAGTTTAGGGAGTATAGGGAGTGAGAAGACTGATTTTGAGAACTTGATATTATTATATACCTTAGGTCAGTCTCCTGAATTAAAATGCGAGAATGAGGATTGTGTTGATGTTGTAAAGCTGTTTGCTTTTAAGGAATTAGTTAAAGAGAATAAAGGTTATTATGTTGAGAGGTTTGGGAAAAGAAGGATAATTATAGAGAGTGTTTACCCGAAATTAAATGAAAATATGCAAAAAACAGAGTGCATATTAGAAAAGTACCAACAAAGCAGTTTTCCGAATAATTGTGGGTACATTATAGTTTATGATAATTTACAAAACAACAAAGGAGCATTAAGCGTAAGCCTGCCTGTTTCACTAAACTATGGAAATGAGTATAGAATAGGGATGTTACGGGTGCAAGTATGAGAAGCCTTTTTGAAAAAAAGCCTTTAGGGAAAAATTTTGATAAACTGGGGCAGGCTGAAATGATTGGGCTGGCTATACTAGTGGTTATTCTTGTTGTAATTTTAGTTATTGCCTTAAATTTTAATTTTAAACCAAATGATGACAAAGCTGATTTAAGAAAAAACTTAATCGCCAATAATCTGCTGAATGCCTTAATCAAGCAGCAAGGAAAGGTAAATATAAAGGAGTTAATTGATGAGTGCTATAGCGAGAAGAGAAGAAATGTCAATAATGGACAAAATTGCTTGAAATTGGAAAATGAATTAAATAATGTTTTTTTAGCTGTTTTGGTTAATAGAGATTATAAGGTAAATTTAAGGGCAAATGAAGATTCTTTTTTTTCAGGAGGAAGTTGCAATAGAGGTATAACAAGCACTCTTTATAGATTTAAAGAAAAAGGAACTTTATTTACAGCTAATTTAACCATTTGCTAAATACTATTTTTTAGAGGTAACATAAGTTTACAATCTGAAAATTTTTTAAATCAAGATTAATGGTTATAAGGTTCATATGTTCATTAAAATACAAAATCTGGGTGAAAGTATCTTCTTGAGTGTATAAATATTTATAAATGAAGAATTTCTTTTATTTTTATATAGTTAAATAATCTGAGGGAAAGATTATAAAAAACTAATCAAAAAAATAAATAAAAAAAATATTCCTGATTTTCAGGAGAGGATGACACGGAGGTGTTTAAATGCAAAGACTAAAACAAGCCATTAGAAGAGTGGCTGCTTTAGGTGTTGGTGTTGCTATGTTAGGAGCAACAGTTACAGGTGCAATGGCACAAGCAGCAAGTTTAGATTTGGCTAATCTTCCAGAGCCGTTTGTTTCTAAAGAGGGAGTTTATAATGATGATACAGCTTTAGTTGTAGGAAGCAAAGCAGATGTATCTGATACTTTAGGTATTGCTGACGTATCTGCAAAACTGCAGTTCTTGTCAAAGCAAGCTGTAAGTACTTCAGGTACAGTAAGTGTAACAGGTGGAGTTACAGAAGATGTTCCTTTAGATCTAGGAATTGCTAATACAACAGCAGTTGCTTTGGATTTCTCACTAGAGAAAGCAGATATTGGAAGTTTCTTTGATGGAACAATTAATTTCTTAGATGAAGATATTGAAGCACATGATGAATTAGTGTTTTTAAGAACAAGTCCATCACTTGAAACAAGTTTAACAAGTTCAGATGATGATTATGAAAGCAATGTATTTTTAGAAGCTGCAAAGGGAGCTATGAAATACTACTATGTATTTGATGATGCTCTTAATGTATCTAAGGCAACATCATCAGACCCATTGGAAATTAAATTCTTGGGGAAGACTTTAAAGATTACATCAGTAGAAGCTTCACAAAATAAGTTTACTGCAACAGTTGGTACAGAATACTTTATGAAGGTAGGAGACTCTATTACTGTTGAAGGCAAGAAAGTTACATTACAGAATGTAGGAAGCAGTGGAGCTGTTTTAGTTGATGTTGATGGAAAAGTAGACACAATTGATGCAGATTCAAGCAAAGTTGTAAACAATGTTGAAATTAAAAATGATGACACATTTTATGCAACTTCTAAATCTGAAAGAAGTGCAGCTTTAATTGTAGGAAAAAATGCACAAGATACTTTTGCAGATGGAGATCCTTATGTTGGAGAGAACAAGAATAATCCTGACTGGACATGGAAGTTAGGAAACTTGGGAGCAAAAACAGCAACAACAGTATCTAGCGGTGCGACTGATCCTACAGGTCCATTTATTGGAATTCAAAATGACTTTGTAAAAGATGATGATACAGACAACCCAGTAGGTATTGGGGAATGTTATTCATTACCAAACAACTATGCTCAAGTTTGTTTAGACAGCTTGACAGTACCTGACACAGATTATTTAACAGTAACATTAGAATATCAGAGCAGTGTTGATACAGCAAAGTCAAAATATGACAAAGGAAGTTCAAGTTCAAGAGTAATACACATTTCAGCACCAGGAACAGACAGATTTGTTATTCCAGCTGGAATAGACCCATTTATTGAAAATGGAACTTTAAATGACAATGATGTAAAGACAAGCGAAGTATGGATACAAACAGAAGATGTAGATGCACCAACTTCAGGTGGTTTTGCGTTATTCTATAAAGATGAAAACCAAAACCCAAACATAGTTTACATAGGTAACTTGTCTATTGCCAATATGTCAATTACTAACAAAGGTGGTTTACCTTCTCGTGGTGTTGGTTTTAATTCTACAGCAGGAGACTATTTTTTAAAATTGAATTACCTAAAGACAAAAGACACTAATGTAAGGTTTATGTTGGTTCCAACAACATTAAATACTACAAGAGGTTTAATTGTAGGTGTTGTAGGAGACTCGACTACAGAATTAGACTCAGGAACAGATGACTTTTACACAAACTGGTCAATTGGAACTGGTAACTGGACTGCGTTAGGTTTAACAGCAGCAAAAGAAGAAGCAGCAGAGTTAACATGGGCTACATCCAGCGCATCAGCATTTACACAATTAGGTGCAAAAGATGAAGACCATAGATCAAAATATGGTATTATTTTGAGAGACCCTAAGAGCAATGGTGCTTCTGACAGAGTAGTTTTCGAAGTACCAGGTGATCAAGTACAAGCTAATGTAGTTGTAAAAGGTTCAGCAACAACAGTATCTGGTGGAGGAGTAACATACATACCAGCAAAGATTACTGTAAACACTTTGAAAGATACTGAAGTAAGTGATCCTAGTGCATACAACTTAATCTTGGTAGGTGGTCCTTGTGCAGATCCTTTAGTTGAAAGAGTATCTGGCTTGGGTGTAAGTTGTGGTGCATGGCCATTATCTCCTGGAGAAGCTATGCTTAAATTAGGAGCAAATGGGGACAAAGTAGCATTATTAGTTGCAGGTACAGATGCTGCAGACACAAGAATGGCAGCAAAAGTATTTAGTGACTTTGAAGACTACAAGTTGAGCGGAACACAAGCAACATTGGCAGGCAGCATTAATGCGCCTACTGTAAAGAGCAGAGCTTAAGCAAAAAAGCAGAAACTCTTTTTTATTTCTTTTTTATTTTATCTTTTTTCTTATTTATTAATTTAGAAAACTTTAATAACAAAAACAGAAAGAAAAGTTTATGAAAAAAACTTTAATTGTTATTTTTTTGATTATTTTACTGGGGTTTTTTTATTTAAAAGAAAGAGAGTTTAAAATAGAAACTATTGAAAGCATAGGGAAAAGCGAGAATTATTATTTTGTATTTCCTTCTATAACAGAACTGCATAAAGATGATGTTTTTGAGTTTAATGTTGATAAAGTAGATAATTTAAGGGAGAAAAAGAAGTTTGACAAAAAACTAAGATCAAAAGTAATTGAATTGTTAAAAATGCCTGATTACGTTGTTTTAGAGCCAAGAGCTGACATTGTTAAAGATGAGGACAAGGGAAAGTATATTGAAAGAAAAATAAGGATATACACTTCTTTTAACACATTATCACATGCTTATTTATTAATTCCAAAGGAGAAAAACAACAAAATAGTAATAGCAATGCACCAGCATGGGGGGAATTATGAATATGGAAAAGAGGAAGTTGTTGGCAATTTAGGTGATGAAAATATGTTTTTTGGAAAAGAGTTGGCTGAAAGAGGATATTTTGTTTTTGCAATGGATGCCCCTTTATTTGGGGAAAATAACTTGTTTTTTGAAAATTCTACTGGTGTAAAAAGAAATTCTGCTGAAATTGAGGAGCAATTTGCAACACAAAGCCTGCTTTTATATGGATATACTCCTTTAGGTGCTATTTTACAGCAAGACATGACTGCCTTGAATTTTTTATTAAGTTTAGAGGGTTTTGACAAGGAAAATATTGGGTGTATTGGGCATTCTTTTGGGGGAGCAAGATGCATGTACTTGGCAGCAATGGATGAAAGAATAAAAGCTGTTGTTTTGTCTAATTCTGTTGCAAATTTCAGGAGAGATTATGACAAAAGCATATTACATACTTGGTTAACTTTACTGCCTGGAATAGCTAAATATACTGAGATTAATGGAGTTTTAGGGTTAATTGCACCAAGACCATTAATGATAGTTTACAGTGAGAATGATCCAATTAATCCAGAAAATGAGGTAAAAGAACAGATTTTGTCTATGGAAAATTTATATGAAAAGTTAGGCAGAAAAGAAGAATTTAAAAGTTTATATTTAAAAGGAAAAGCGCATGAATTTCCTCTAGAATATCACGAGCAAGCTTATGAATTTTTTGACAAAAACCTAAAAAATTAAGTTTATAAAATACAGAAAGTTTATTTTTATAATGCCGCGATCGCATAACCTGGTATAAGCTTTTAGAAAAAGCTTAAGCAAAAACTAAAGCAAAACTAAGAGTTTACAGAATTGCACTGGCCTTGAGATAAGCTTTTAAAAAAGCTTAAGCAAAAAATTAAGCAAAAAAAACAAGATAGCCAGGCCTCACAAGGGCATCCCGGTTCAAAATAAGGATTGCATCCTTATCAACCCGCAAACTTAAATGAAAGTCCGGGTCGCGGCGTAATATATTTACAGATAAGTTGTGGCGTAAGTTTAAATATTAGTTAGACTTAATTAGTAAAGTATTTAAATAAGTTAATCTTATTAGTAAGATACACTTATTTGGAGGAAAAAATGGAAAATGTTGAAGTTACAAGCATAAGCTCACGAGGGCAGGTAGTTATACCACAATCAGTAAGAGAAAAGTTAAAGCTTCATGAAGGAGAAAAGTTTATAGTTATAGGAGAAGAAGATACTATAGTTTTAAAGAAACTGGAAATGCCTTCATTTAAGGGCTTTGATAAACTACTTAAAAAAACAAGGGAATTTGCTAAAAATAAAGGAATTAAGCCTGAAGATGTAAGCGAGGCTGTAAAAAGAGCAAGATCTAAATGATTAAAGTAGTTGTTGACACTAATGTGTTTATATCTGGTATATTTTGGGAAGGAAACTTTTGTTCGCAAATAATAGACTTATGGGGACTTGGGGAAATTACTATTGTCAGTTCATTGGATATAATTGAGGAATTAGTAAAAACATTAAGAGATTTTAAAGTTGAAATGCCAGATGACATGATTGAAGAATGGCAAAATAAAATCATTGAAAATGCTGTAATTGTAGAACCTAAAGAAAGGCTTGATGTTGTCAAGGGTGACTCTAAAGACAATAAATTCTTTGAAGCTGCTTTAGCTGGGAAAGCGGAATATATTGTAAGTCAGGATAAAAAACATATTTTAAGCATTAAAGAATACAAAGGAATAAAAACTATCTCGCCTGAAGATTTTTTAGAACTTATCAAATAAACTTAAGAAATACTTTGTGGCGTAATAAATTACTTATCACCTCGGGTCGCGGCGTAATATCATTTTTGACAAAATATAAAAATATTAAGTATTAGGTATGATTCATGAAAATCGGCTTTGTTAATTTGACACCACTTGTTTATGATGTGGAAACACCTCTTAGTTCTCCTTTAGGAGGGTCAGAGTCAGCAATGTGCTATTTGGCTCAGCATTTAAGCACTGCTGGACATGAAATAACACTTTTTAGAAAGAGCAATGGAGAATTTAATAAGTCAGGAGTTACTCATTTACCAATAAACAAAATTAAGGATGAATTACTAGATTTTTTGATTATACAGAATACACCATTTTCAGCACCAAAAATCAAAAAAATAATTAGCCGGAAAACGAATATGATTTTTTGGTCGCAGCATGCAGCTGATCAAAAAGCAGTTGAATCTTTAAAAAATAATGATGTTCTTAAGATTTTTGACAAAATAGTTTTAGTGAGTGAATGGCAAAAAAAGAATTACCTAGAGATGTTTGGAATAGAGGAAAATAAAATTGAGATAAAACGAAATGCTATTTCTCCTGCATTTGAAAATTTAAAAGGCATAAAAAAAGAATGGTCAATGGCGTATACAAGCACCCCTTTTAGAGGATTGAATTTACTGCCTGAAATTTTTGAGAAAGCCAGAAAAATAAGACCTGATGCAGCATTATCAGTTTTTTCCAGCATGAAAATATATCAAGCAAATATGCAAGCTGAAAAAGAATTTGAATGGCTTTATAACAAATGCCGAAATACACAGAGTATTGAATATGTGGGTGCTATATCTCAGAGTGAGCTTGCAAGCAAACTAGCTGAAATTGAAATTTTGGCATATCCCAATACTTTTGCTGAAACTTCCTGCATTTCTGTGATGGAAGCCATGGCTGCTGGGTGTCAGGTAGTTACAAGTAATTTAGGTGCGCTGCCTGAAACAACTGCAGGATTTGCAAGACTAGTTAATATAGAAGGAAAAGAAAGACAAGATTATATTGAAGACTTTGTCAAAGCATTGACAATAACAATAGATCAATCAAAAATCAGGAAGCAGGTTGATTTTGTTAATGAAAACTATATTTGGAAGAAAAGGGCAAAAGAATGGGAAGAGTTTTTATTAAAAATCTGAGAATAGATTTAAAAACATGTTTAAGTTGATTTATTAAATGGTAAATGCCAAAATATTAGTTGGTTGTCCAATATATGACAAATCAGAGTATTGTTTTGATGAGTTTTTAAAAGCTGTAAGGGCTTTTGATTATGATAATTTTGACATATTAATAATAGATAATTCAAGAGACAAAGATTTTTACAACAGAAAGCTAAAAGATTTAAAAGATGTTACAGCAATTTATTTAAATTTAAAAGAGGAGAAAAACTTAAAGAGGTTAGCATTAACAAGAAATGAGATTATTAATTATTTTTTAGGTAAAGATTATGAATATTTACTTATGATGGATTCTGATGTTATTGCCCCTCCTTATATAATAAAAGAACTATTATTACAGGACAAGGATATAATTTCTGGGCTTTATTTTAATTACTTTGTTAAAAATGGGAAGAATATTTTACTGCCAGTAGCATGGAGAACTATTGAGGAAAGAGAATTTGAGATGCTTAAAAAGGCAAACAAAGTTCCTTATGGATGCAGTTCAAAAGAAGATATAAGAGTGCATTTAGATTCTGCAGAATATTCAAGCAACAGAGTTTTTGAAGTAATAATGCCATCTGCCGGGTGCATGCTTGTAAAAAGAACTGTTTTAGAAAAAGGAATTAGATATGGTGTTTTAAACAAAGATGAGATAAGGAATGCGAAAAAATCAACTTCAGATGATGTTTACTTTATGAGGGAAGTTTTTAAAAATGTGTTTAAGGCTTATTGTCATACTGGAATTAAATGCAAACATCTGTTACTAGGAAAATATAGAAAAGATGAGGAAAAAAATGAGATGTCACATCCATTATATAAATAATTTTTTATTCTGGTTCTACTTTTCTTGTTTTTCCTGAAATAACATATCTTATTGTGCCTGAAAATTCCTCGAACATAGCTTTATAAGGTTTTAATGAGCCTCTTCTTATTTGTCTTAAGAAATATTTAGGGCTTAAGTAATAATTAATATATGTATTTCTGATTTTTTTCCTTACAAAATCATAAGTCAAGGAAGTGTTAATATATTTGTTATACAAATTTTGATCGTAAAGAGACCAGTTTTCCTGCAAGATGCCTTTGTCTTTGTGCATTTTCCATAATTCAGTACCAACAATAGGGGTTATTGAGAAAATCCACATATAGTCTGGCATAATTTCATATATCATGTCAATTGTTTCTTGAATACTTTCTTTTGTTTCTTCTGGGGAGCCAAACATAAAAGATGCTTTTGTAGAGATTCCGTGTTTATGGCATAAATCAAATGCTTTTCTTATCTTGTTTTTTGCTTCAATTTGGTTATCTCCAAGGCCTTTGTCAAGATTCTGCAATATTTTTGCAGAGCCTGATTCAACACCAAAATTAACCATATGACAGCCAGAGTCGGCCATTAATTTTGCATTATCTTCTCTTAATGTGTCAACTCTGCTTAAACAACACCAAGACATATCAAGGTCTTTCAAGCCTTTACAAATTTTAATTAATCTTTCCTGCTTTAATGGAAAAACATCATCATAAAACAAGATTTCTTTTCTTTTGTATTTTTCCTTTAGTTCCTGGATTTCACCCAAGACATGTTCAGCACTTCTAAACCTTACTATTCTGTCCCAGGTGATTTTTGATGCACAATAAATGCAGTTTGCAAAACAGCCTCTTGAGGAAAAAACAGTTGCTGCAGGCTTTAGTCCTTCCCATGTAAAATGTATGTCATATTTATCCATGTCAACAAGGTGCCTAGCTGGATAAGGCAGAATGTCCAAGTTTTCAATAAAGGGCCTGTCTTGATTATGTATTATTTTATTATTTTCCTTATAAGAAATTCCCAAGATGTTTTTAAGTGGTTTTTCTTCTGCAATTTCAACTATTGTAAGGTCTGCTTCTTTTTTAGCTACTATGTCTGCATCAATTTCTTTTAAAGCCATTTCCGGAAGAGCTGAAGCATGACTGCCACCAATCATTATTTTTGCATTTGGATTATAGGACCTTATGTCTTTTATTATTTCCTTTGTTTTTACAACATTTGGTGTAGAGAAACTTAAACCAATTAATTTTGAGTCAAAGAAATTTTTTAGAGGTGTTTTATCAACTGACATGTCAAGGACTTTAACTTTGAAATTATTTTTTTCTAGATTTGCTGCGAGCTGGAGAATTCCCAATGGTTCTGGAATGTTTACATAAGTAGAACTTTCAACATTTATCAGACTAATTTCAGAGCTCATTTTTACTTAATCTTTTTTTGAATATATAAAGCTTATTTTTTTGCTATTCCTAATAAATCCAAGATAAATTTGGTAGAAGCTTTTATTATTTCTTCTTCTGTTTTGCCTTCAACAATAATGCATTCTTCTTGCTTGAAAACCTTAGATTCTTCCCCAAGCCTTAAAACAATTATAGATTCTGTTGTTGTTACGTCTGAGCAAGTTTTTACAGGGATGTTTTCTTTTTTATATGTTAGGGCTGTTTTTACAGGCAGGTTAAACAAAAACTGGTTTCCAATTATTTTTGCTATTTCTGCAGCTGCAATCACGCTTTCAGATGTTAATTCCGGAGTCAGGGTTATAAAAACTTCTTCTCTTATTACTCTTTCTTTGATGTTTTCCTCTATCTCTATATAATCTAGAGTTCTTGGGTCATATCTTACTGATATGTAATGGGGATTTTGGTCGTTTTTAAGAAAGACTTCTATGTCATATACAACAGGAGCTGTTTGATAAATTTTATAGCCATTATACTTAAAAACATTGTCTCTGCTAGAATTATATAAGTAATAAGAACCTAATAACAAAAGAAGTATTACAAGAGATGCTAAAACCTTCTTTTTTGCCATTTTTATGCTGTGAGAAGAGATATTATCAGTTGATCGATGAATTTTATTATTTCTGTTTCATGGCCTTTAATTTCAAGGCAATTATTAATGTATTTTATCTCTTTATTAATTGCTTTTTTTACAATTACGACTTTATTTAAATCTTTCGCATCTTGGCATGTTTTAATTGGGAGTTTAGAACATTTTTCACTGTCTTCAAAACAAGAGTTTACTGATTTCGGAGTTAAAATTTGAGTTAACATGTTTAACTCCTGGTAAATTAAGTTATTAGATTCATTTTGGTCAGAAGAAAAGTAGATTTTTTCAGCTGAATTTAATTGTTTTGGATTAATTATTTTTTGTTCTTCCAATGATTCAGGATCAAATGACAGGGAAATTGGGTTATTATTTACATAAACAACCCATTTGTTGTTTATGCTGCTGAATTCAAGGCCTTTGTATTTTTTTATATCTGGGTTGTTTTCTTCTGGAAGAGAAACAAAACCAGCAATACTAGTAATCATTAGAAAAGATATGAACAAGGCTAAAATCAGTTTCTTTTTCTTAGTGTCCATAAAATTCTTTTTAGATTATTATTTATAAACCTTTTTGAACCCTTTTTAGAAAAAGCGTTAACGGAAAAAACTTATTTTTTATAACTCCTAAAAAGAATTCATGAAAATAATAAAATTTAGAATAAATAAAAAGAAATAAGAAAAAATTAAAATTTAAATTCACTAGACAAATCTTTACTAGTGAACCTTATTTCGCCTTTTTTCTTTTTGCCCTTTCCTTTTAATAGGAAGTAAGCTGCAACCACTACTGCCAAAATCAATAAGACTACTACGATAACACCAGCTTTTCCTGGTTTTTCTGCTTCTGCAGGTGCTGATGGTTGAGTAGGTGTTTCTTCTACTTTTGGCGGTATTTTTACTGGCTTGATCATTACTTTAGCTTCTTCATCTTGTACTGATGTTAACTTTACTACAACATCATTGTCGCCATCGCCATCTAAATCTACTTCTCTTGACTCACCAACATTTAAGGTTATGTCATTTGGTGTAGATTCAAGCCTTATTGTAGCACTTGTTGCTGTTACTTTAAGGAAAGTCAAAGTGTGTTGTGTTTCTCCATCTAATGTAAAGGTTGAAGATTCTCCTTGAAGACCAGAAACTTCTCCTTCTGGAGCTGATCCATCAACTGATCTGCTTAAATCAACTTCAGCTACTTTTTGTTCTTCTGCTTCTTCTTCAACTGAAACTCCTTCATCTCCTTCATAGAATGCTGTGAATTCTTTTTCAGAAGTTGTTGAGAACTGTACTGAGTCTTCAACACTACATTTTATCTTGTATTTTCCTGCTTGACCTGTTTCTGTTGCCTTAAATTCAGGTTCAAATTTGAAACCACCTGACTGTGATTTTGTTATTGTTGCACCATTTGGTTTTGTAAGAGTTACTGTGAATATTACTTTTGATGTGTCATTTGTTTCACATGTTGCAGTAATTGTGTTTTCAACAGCTATTCTTGACTTACTAAGTGAAAGAACAGATCCTGGGGCTGTACCATCTAAAGTTATGTTGAAACCTCTTCCATTGTTTGATACATTTACTGTGTTGCCTGCTGAGTCATTTGCAACTATCATGAAGATAATTGATCTACCCTCTGCAAGATCAGTTAAGCTGTCAACCATTCTTACTTCACCTGATCCATTAGCATCTTTTCCAGCAAATCTCAATGAACCGTTTAATATAGTGTCGTTATTGCTGGTGAAAGGCGAGTGCTGATTATTCATTGTCATGTTGTTTGGATTTGTTGATGACAGTGCACCAGTATCAGCTGCTAAAGGACTTCCATTGAACAACCAATATATTCTTGCTGAATATAAATGAGGTTCATCTACTGAAATTGAGACTTTTAGATTAGTTCCATTTCTTAAGTAAGCGTTATTACCAGTTGTTCCATTTAAGTCAACTAATACAACTGTGTTTGTACCATCAGATACATTCAAGGAACTTATTGAGAATACAGGCCTTGCTTTGTCAATGGTTATTGTTCTGTTAGCTGAGAAGTTTTTTCTGTGTTGCAGAGTGTAAGATGCATTAGATGTTGCATTTAAACCTGCTTGACAGGCAACGGTGTAGTTTCCGTCAGCTATAAGAAGATTTCCTGTGTTAGCTCCATTAGCATCATATGTTACTGTACTAGCATTAAATGCCTTGAATCTAATTCTTAGCAAATTAAGAGTGCCATTTTGCTCGAGAACATGTGTGTAGTTAAAAGGTGATGCTGAAGTGTTTGTTACATTCATTGAAATGTTGTTTGAGCCAGATGCAAATCCATGGAAATTATGGAATAAGGATATGTTAGCAATTCTCTGGCTAGAAGTAAATACTACTGCACTACAAGTAATATTCAGGTTTCTACCTGTTGTAATATTATAATTGCTGATGTTAACACCGCCAGATTGTATCTGCGCTACAGTAACTTCTATAGCTCCTTCTGTTGTTGGCGCTACAGCATTAACAAAAACAACGTATAAACTCAAAAGAACTAATAAATTTATAAGATAAAAGATTAACCTCTTATTATTCATTTATTGCCACCTCTCAATATTTGTTATTTATTCTCTTTTTTTATTTTTTTTGAATTCTTTAAATTGATATTTGTATATTTAAAGCTATAAACATAAAAGAACACATAGCTTATATATAAAGGTTTTGGTGATTTATATATTATATTCTTAAAATCTGTTTTTAATGCCTTTTCTGGCAAATTTACTGCATAATAAATAACTAAAATAAAAAGCAACACAAACTTTAATAATTGGAAAATAGTACAAACCTTTGTAAATTTGTTATAATTATTAGTTAATGGTTAGTCATGTTTAAACAGTGCAAAGATGAAAAAAGGATATATTTTCTGGGGGTTTTTTATTATTTTGTTGTTAATATTTTCGTTTTTTTATAATTTTGAGGATAATCCCAAAAATAGGGAATTTAATAAACCTGAAAAAGCCTTTATAAACAGTTTTTTTGCACTTAGATATAAATACGAAAGTATAAAACCTGATTTTGATGTTAGCAGCATAAAAAATACAAAAGACAAGGAAAAATTTGACAAATCTTTGAAAAAAAAGCTTTTAGAATTATTGAATATGCCTTTTGATGAAGTTCCTGTTGATAAGCTTTTAAATACTTATACCACCATAGACAAAGGGACTTATACTGAAAATGCGCTTACTTTACATACTTCTGAATATTCTTTGGCATCAGCTTATCTTCTTATACCAAAGAATTTGAAAGAAAAGAATCCAGCTATAATAGCAATGCACCAGCATGGTGAAAATTATGAAAATGGAAAAGAGGAAGTTGTCGGCAATAAAGGAGAACCAGATTTAGCTTATGGAAAAGAGCTAGTTGAAAGAGGGTATGTTGTTTTTGCAATGGATGCTCCTTTATTTGGCGAGAGACTTAATTTTGGGGGGGGTTCTGGAGCTGTACAGGAAGTTAATGCTGCACAAGACTTATTTTTATTTGGACACCCGCCTTTAGGAGTTATAGTTCAAGAAGATTTAGTAAGTTTAGATTATTTATATTCTTTAGATTTTATTGACAAGGATAATATAGGGTGTATTGGGCATTCTTTTGGTGGTGTAAGGTGCATGTACTTGGCAGCTTTAGATGAAAGAATTAAAGTAACTGTTTTATCAAGTAGCGTAGCTAATATTAAAAAAGAACTAAGCAGCGGGGCAACTCATACTTGGTTTTCAATTTTACCTGGAATAGCAAGAGTTACTGAAACTAGCGGCATTTTAGCTTTAATTTCTCCAAGACCTTTGATGATAGTTCACACTGATAATGATCCAATTTTTCCATCTGATGAAACCCAACAAAACATAGATTCTGTTTATGGACTTTATGGTTTATTGGAAAAAAGAGAGAATTTTGATTATTTTTTCATAAAAAATGAGAAGCATACATTTCCGAAAGAAGCTCATAACTTAGTTTATGAGTTTATGGACAAGCACCTTAAAAAACAGCTTTACACATAATTAATAAAACAATAACTTTATAAGGTAAATTATTAGGTATATTTTATGGAAATGACAAGAGTTGATTGTATTCATTTGTAATCTTTTTTCTAGTTCAAACTATAAACTTTTAAGTGTTATAAAGCAAATTTTTATTAAGGATTTAATTTCTTTTATTTCTAGAATGGCGGTCGTAGTATACTGGCTTATTACAGCTGGCTGTGGCCCGGCTAAAGGGAGTTCGATAAAATCTTTTTGGGAAAAAGCTTTACCAAAAAATTACGAAAATCTCCCCGATCGCCCTAAGCTTTTCTTAAACCTTTTTAGGAAAAAGCTTTACCAAAAAAGAGAAAACCTTGGAAAAGAAAACATTTTTAGGAAAAGTTTGAGTTACTATAATATAAGAGGTGGAAAATGAAATTAGAAAGAGCCAAGGGTGTCAGGGATTTTCTTCAAAGCGAGAAATTAAAGAGAAACCAGATTATGAATGTAATTAGAGAGGGTTTTGAGTTATATGGTTTTTTTGAAATAGAGACACCCATATTAGAAAGATATGATCTTTTATCTGCCAAGTATGCCGGGGGAGCTGAAATATTAAAAGAAACTTTCAAGTTAAAAGACCAGGGAAACAGGGAATTAGCCTTAAGGTATGATTTAACAGTGCCTTTAGCAAGAGTTATAGGGATGAATCCCCAATTAAAAATGCCATTTAGAAGATATCAGATTGGGAAAGTTTTTAGGGACGGGCCAATTGGAACAGGAAGAGTGAGGGAGTTTTTTCAGTGCGATGCTGATATTATAGGGTGCGAGAGTGTTTTAGCTGAAGTTGAGCTTTTAAATTTGGCTAATTATGTTTATACAAAATTAGGATTTAAGTTTAAACTTAAAGTCAACGACAGGAAAATTTTAAATGCTATTTTAAAGAGTGCTGGGATATTGGAAAATGATTTTGAAAATGTTATTTTAAGCATAGATAAATTGTATAAAATTGGTGTTGAGGGAGTGAGCAAAGAACTTCTTGAGAAAAATGTAGATAAAAATGCTACTGAGAAAATAATTAAAATAATCTCTATAAAAGGAAACAACAAGGAAAAATTAAAAGAGATTGAGAAATTTATTCCAGAAGAAAGTCTGAAAGAAATAAATGAATTAATTAAGTATAATGTCAAGAATATTGAATTGGATTTTTCACTTGCAAGGGGATTCTCTTATTACACTGGAATAATTTTTGAAATTGTTTTAAAGGACAACAAGTTAATCTGCTCTGTAGGAAGCGGGGGGAGATATGACAGTATGATAGGCAGTTTACTAGAAAATAAGAGAAGTTATCCTGCTGTTGGAATTTCTTTTGGGCTGGACAGAATTTATGATGCTCTTGAAGATAAAGAAGTCAAGAAAAGCTTGACACAGGTTTTTATTATATCTATTAATGAAGAAAAAAAAGCTATTGAATTGGGTGAAAATTTAAGAAGAAACAATTTTAAAACAGAATTAGATATAAAGAAAAGATCAATTTCCTCTAGCTTAGATTATGCTTCTAAAATGGAAATTCCATTTGTTGTTTTTTTAGGCAAGGAAGAAATGAAAAAAAACAAGGTAAAATTAAGGAACATGAAGAACGGGAAAGAGAAATTAATGAGTGTAAATCAGTTGTTTAGCACTTTAAAGGGGTTGAAGTAGAGCGTTCAGGACCGATAAGTTTATATATTGCTAGTTGAAAAAAGAACTGAAAAATGTTATCAAATAATGAAAAGAGAAAACTATTTCTGGTGAATTATTTTTACAATAATTTATTAGGGATAGGAAGGGAGGAATAAAAAATGGTTGATGAAGAATTAAAGTTTATGGTGGATGAAGATGAAGATACAGGCGGGGACAGTGATGATGACGATGATGACGATGATGACTGGGAAGATGATGAAGAGTAATTAGCTCTTCTTTTTTCTTTTTATTTTAAAATTCTTTTTCTATAGTTTAATTATTAATATAGTTCTATTAGAATTAGTTTAAAACCCTGGGAAGAAAAACTCCGAAGAGCTTTCTTCCTGGGAAAAAAGAGGTGATAGAGTTGGAAGGGGGCAACTAATATATAAATCTTTCGGTTGTTTCTATTCTAAAATAGTAACAAATTAATAAATATGGGGTTTTGCTTGTTTTTATGTAAAATGGAAGACAAGATATACAAGATGCTATTAGAGGAAAGTGAAATAACGTGGCAGTCTATTATATATGACTTAGTAAAGAAAGATCAGATTGATCCGTGGAACATTAACCTTTCTTTGCTGGCAAGCAAGTATAAAGAGAGAATTAAAGAACTTAAGCAGCATAATTTTTTTATTTCAGGAAAGGTAATTCTTGCTTCTGCTTTATTATTAAGGATAAAGTCACACAAATTTTTAACAGAGCATATACCTAATTTTGACAATTTTTTATATCCGCCAGAAGATGCTGAGTTAAGCGAGTTACTTGAACAGGATAATAATTTTTACAAAGACCAAAAAATACCAGAGCTAATGATAAAGACGCCTGCTGAAAGAAAAAGAAAAATTACTATTAGTGAATTAATGAAGGCTTTGGAGCAGGCATTGGACATTGATTTCAGGAGAGAGGTAAAGAAAAGAGATTACGCTGTTTTTAGAAAAGTGGAACTGCCTAAAAATGTAATGGACATAAGTGAAGTAATAAAAAATATTTACAACAAGATAATGAGCTTTTTCAAGAGAAATGAGGAAGTGACGTTTACAAAATTAATTCCAAGCCAGAAAAAAGAAGACAAATTGTATACTTTTTTACCTTTGATATTTTTAGAGAGTGATGGCAAGATATTATTGGAACAGGAAAAAGCTTTTGGTGAAATAAAAGTTAAAATTCCCAAATCAAGCTAGGTAATATGTTCCTACGCCTAAAAAAGCAAGGCCACTGCAAGATTGTAAATGCTTAATATTGAAACGTTATGATCTTCAATTTCTGAAACATCTGTTTCTGGTTCATTCCACATTGATCCTGTTCTTGAAAGGTAATGCAACCAACCATATAAAGGAATAAAGTCAGTTTTTCTTAAGTCTCTAAGTTCAATTAGTTCATCTTCTAAATCCCAAACATCCATTTCATCTTCACTAGTTTTGCCAAAACTGTCTTCTAAATTTTTCATATTAAATTAATAATAAAATAAAGATTTGTTTAAAAAGTTTATTCTAAGGAATTAACACTACTGTCAAAAGCATTTTTATTGCCTTTGCAAAATTCTTCTATTAATTTAACAAAATTTTTGGATTTTTGGAAATATTCTTTTAAAGTGTCAATGTTAACGTCGCCTTCTTCTGTCATTAAAGTTACTCTCTTTCTGTATTCTTCCTTGCTGTCAAACTTGGCATTATAAACGCGCCTCAACAAGAAATAGAATTCTGCATACTCTTTTATTTTCGGGAGCTTTTCCAATAATTGCTCAAACCTCATTCTTGGAACATCTGAACTGTTTTTTATTTTCAGGTATTCAAGACCCTCCACTACTGCAAAATCCATTGCCTTGATCAGTCTTTGGATTGTGTTTTTAATTACATCAGCTGTTTTAGTATATTTTAATGTAACATAAATAAGGTGATCTGCTCTTTTAAGCTCCTCTTCTGCGTTTTCTTCAAAATCTTCGAGCATTCTTTAATATTGAATCTGCTTTATTTACCAATATTTTGGTGGCATTTATGTAGTCTTTTACTTTTTTTAAGCTTAATGTTTTTGCTCTTGAGAAATCTTCTGTTATTATCACTAATTCTTTTTTCCTAAAAAGCTCCATATCAGAGGTTTTTCTTGATTCTGCTATTGCCTTTATGTCTTTAATCATGAATATTATTTCTGTGTTGATGTTGTATCTTCTGCAGAGCTCGTTTTTAAAGACTATTATTTTTTCTTCTGGATTTTCTGGAACTGAAGGAATTCTTTTATAGTATTTATCATAGTTTAGCATAGAATCTATTGTTTTTATTATGGAATTATAGAGGTTTTCTACTATTAAAAGCATTAATTTATTGTCCATTATTAATGGATATGTAATATAAGCTAGATGGTCTGCTATTTTCAGGGCTTTTTTAGCTTCTTCTAACTGAGTTTCAAATGGTTCCATATGAAAAATTACAGTTGTCTTAGTATAAAAAAATTTAGCAAAAGCTTTTTATATGTCTGGTACAGTGTTTTTGGAATGGCAGAAGACAACAAAGTGTATATTCCTGCATCAAGCGGGGGTGTAGTCACTTATTACAAGGATTCTGAGAGCAAGATAAAGATTGATCCTAATTATATTGTAGTGTTAATAGTTATAGTCCTTATATTAGAATTTATTCTGCATCAAAGCAAGGTTTTCTTATCATGATGCCTAACGTTAATCCTAGGGAAATGGAAAAGATGATGAAAAAGCTAGGAATGAAGCAGGAAAATATTGATGCTGAGGAAGTTATTATTTCATGCAAGCATAAAAAAATCATTGTCAGAAATCCACAAGTTACAAAGATAAACATGATGGGGCAGGAAAGCTTGCAAATTACAGGGGACTTAGAAGAGCAGGAAATTCAAGGATTTAAAGATGAGGACATTCATATAGTAATGGAACAGACTGGGTGTACAAGGGAGAAAGCAAAAGAAGCTCTGGAAAAAGAGAAAGATATTGCTGCTGCTATTATTTATTTAAAAAGTTAGACTTCTTTTAATAATTTTGACAAGGCTTTGTCTAAGGCATAGAATAAATTTACATCTGAGACTTCTGCATTTATTTCCTTATCTTTTATTTTTAAGTTTGAATTAATGCCTTTTTGGGCATCACTGCTTTTTAATTCAAGGCTCAGCTCATTTACGCTTGAATTTGTTTTTTCAGAAATCTTTCTTGCATAATTTCCTGTGATTTTTTTAACAACTATTAAAGAAGCTGCATCTAACTCATTAAATCCAATGAGTTTTATATTGCCCCCTAACTCTATCATTTTCTTGTTGTTACTAAATTATACTATGTTTATTAAGTATTTAAGGTTTTAGCTTTTTAGATATGAGATTAAAGATGAAAGCAGACCAATAGTCAGAAACAAGCTAAACATATTCCCTTAGTTTTTCGAAAAAACCCTTTTCAGTTTCAGCTTTACTATCTTTTGAAAAGGCTTCCTTAATCAGTTCCAGCTGTTTTTTGGTTAATTTTTCAGGAATTTCGACAACAAACTTAACTAACTGGTCCCCCCTTTTATCAGAATTTAAGACAGGCATTCCCTGCCCTTTTAATCTGAAAACAATATGGCTCTGAGTTCCAGAAGGAATTTTTACTTTAGCTTTTCCACTAATTGTAGGTATTTCAACTTCCCCGCCTAAAACAGCAGTTCCTAAATCCAAAACAGTTTTACAAAATAAATTTTCTTCGCTTCTTTCAAATAATTCATGCCTTAAAACATGAATGACAACATAAACATTTCCGAATTCAAAAGGTATTCTTATGTACTGCTCATTGTCCACGCCCTTAGGAATATCAACTTCTATTTTTTTTATTTTTTTAACCCTGCCTTCGTCACATTTTCCGCATTGTTTAGCAATTATTTTTCCTTTTCCGTAACATTTTCCACAGGTTGCAACACTAACTACCTGACCAAAAAAAGTTCTGTGGATTTTTTTCTGTTGCCCTGTTCCCTCACAATCTCCGCATTTATTTAAAAATCCGTCTTTAGCTCCACTACCTTTGCAAACTGTACATGAAACAAATTGTGGAACTTCAATGTTTTTCTTCACTCCAGAAAAAGCTTCTTCTAAACTTAGTTCTAAATTAATTCTTATGTCATAATTTTCTTCTCTTTCTCTCTTATTAAAACCACCAAACAAGTCTTCAAAACCAAAGCTCCTGAAAATATCATTAAAATCAAAACCCTGAGAATATCCTTGACCATTAAAATCAGCAGTTCCAAATTGATCATACTGCTGTCTTTTCCCTGGATCATTCAAAACCTGAAAAGCTTCATTTATTTCCTTGAATTTTTCTTCAGCCTGTTTTTTATCTTGATGAACATCAGGATGCCATTTTCTAGCTAATTGTTTAAATGCTTTCTTAATTTCTTCATGTGAAGCATTTCTATTTACCCCTAAAGTTTCATAATAATCTTTTTTTGCCATGACATTTGGATGAAGATTTTTTAAAATTGTTTAATCTTCAACTTTAAAATCTGCATCAACTACTTTGCTTTTTTTATCTTTCGGTTTTTCATCTTCTTCACTGTTAACTCCAGTTCCCTGAGTTTTCATCGCATCTGCATAAATTGAACTTCCTGCTTCCTGCAATACTTTCTGGAGTTTATCAGTTTCTTTTTTAATTTTCTCTAAGTCATTTGACTCTAAAGAAGATTTTGAAGTTTTCAAAGCATCTTCAATCTTTTCTTTTTGTTCCCTGCTTAATTTGTCCCCCAGATCAGCCAAAGTTTTTTCTGTAGTGTAAATTAAAGAGTCTGCATTGTTTTTTATTTCTATTTCTTCCTTTCTTTTTCTGTCTTCTTCTTCATGTTCTTTAGCTTCTTTAACCATCTTCTCTACTTCTTTGTCATTTAATTTTGTTGAAGCAGTTATAGTCATCTTTTGTTCTTTGTTTGTTCCTAAATCTTTTGCAGATACATTCAAAATTCCTGAAGCATCTATGTCAAAAGCAACTTCAATTTGAGGAACTCCTCTCGGTGCTGGCGGAATTCCAATTAAATTAAACTGCCCCAAGCTAGTGTTATCTTTAGCCATAGGTCTTTCTCCCTGCAAAACATGAATTGTAACAGCAGTTTGAGAATCAGCAGCTGTAGTAAATACCTGGCTTTTCTTTGTGGGTATAGTAGTATTTCTGTCAATTAAAGGCGTTCTAACACTGCCTAAGGTTTCAATACCCAAAGTTAAAGGTGTAACATCCAGCAAAACCAAGTCTTTTATATCTCCTGATAAAATAGCTCCCTGAATAGCTGCTCCAGAAGCAACACATTCCATTGGATCTACTCCATGCTCTAATTTCTTTCCAACTTTTTCTTCAATAAATTTCTGTACAGCTGGAATTCTTGTAGGTCCTCCAACTAAAATAACTTTTTTAATGTCATTCTTAGCCAGGTTTGCATCTTTTAAAGCCTGTTCAACTGGATGTATACATCTGTCAATAATTGGCTGTATTAACTGCTCAAATTTAGCTCTTGACAACTTTAAAGCTAAATGTTTTGGTCCTTCTTTGTCAGCAGTTACATAAGGCAAATTAATTTCAGTTTCCAAGACTGTTGACAATTCTATTTTAGCTTTTTCAGCAGCTTCTCTGATTCTTTGAGAAGCCATTTTGTCTTTTGTTAAATCTACTCCTTCCTGCTTTTTGAATTCAGAAACTATCCAGTCAATTACAGCCTTATCCATATCAGTTCCGCCCAGTTGTGTATCTCCTGATGTTGACAAAACAGTAAATGTTCCATCTCCAAATTCCATTATAGTAACATCCAAAGTTCCCCCACCCAAATCAAAAACAAGAATTTTATGCTCTCCTTCTTTGTCTAATCCATAAGCCATTGAGGCTGCTGTTGGTTCATTAACTAATCTTACAACATCCAAGCCTGCAATTTTGCCAGCATCTTTAGTTGCTGTTCTTTGGTTGTCATTAAAATAAGCTGGTACAGTAATAACTGCTTTTTTTATTTCTTCACCTAAAAAAGCTTCAGCATCTTTTTTGATTTTTTGCAAAATAAAAGCTGAAATTTGCTGGGGTGTATATTCTTTTCCATGAATCTTAAATTTATGATCAGTTCCAATTTTTCTCTTTGCAGCCATAACTGTTCCATCTGGATTGCTGACTGCCTGCCTTCTTGCAGGTTCTCCAACTAACAGCTGCCCGTCTTTTGTAAATGCAACAACAGAAGGAAACATTTTTCCTGCAACAGTTGCCCCTTCAGCAGAAGGTATAATTGTAGGTTTTCCACCTAACATAACTGCACCTTCTGAGTTTGATGTGCCAAGATCTATACCTAAAATTTTTTCTTTTGCCATATTAATTTTCCCCCACTCTATCTTTTGATGTGATTTTTACTTTTGATGGTCTAATAACTTTAGACTTTAGCATGAAACCTTTTTGAAATTCTTCTGTAATAATTCCTTCTTCTTTTTCACTAAATTCTTTTGATAAAACTTCATGCAAATTATAATCAAATTTCTTCCCCAAAGCTTCAATAGGCTTTAAACCATGCTTTTCAAGAATTTTAGACAAATTAGAATAAACTAATTTAAATCCTTCTTTTGTTTTTTCATCTTTAATTTCTTTTAAAGATCTTTCAAAATCTTCCAAAACAATAATTAATTCTTTTATCAATTTTTCATCTGCAAATTTAATTACCTCTTCTTTTTCTTTCTCGAATTTTTTCCTGTAATTATCAAAATCTGCCTGTAAATATTTCAACTGATTTAATCTATCTTCAGCTAATTTAGACTTTTCATTTAATTCTGATTTGGTTTCTGTTGTTTTCTCGCTCATTTTCAAAAGTTTAAAAGTCAGTGTATTTTATTCAATTGTAATTCTTCTTTGATTTCCTTTATTGTTTTCGGCTTTGGGAAGCATTACTTCCAGAATTCCATTTTTATAAAAAGCTTTGGCTTTTTCAGGAATAATCTTTGAAGGAAGATTCATTGACCTAAAAAAGTTGCTGAAGAATCTTTCAGATCGGATAAAACCGTTGCTTTCATCGGCTATCTTCATCTCTGATTTCTTCTCTACTTTTACTTCCAGGCTATTTTCGGAGATGTTTAACTGGATATCTTTCTTATCCACGCCTGGAATTTCTATGGTGGCTATAAATGCATTATTAGCTTCTCTTAAATCTGTTAATGGGTTTCTAAAATTCTGTTTTGTTTTTTCTGTATTGAACATTTTATCGCTCATGAAATTATCAAACATTTTTTCTGTTTCGTCAAAAACATTTTTAATATCAAAATCAATTAATTTTTTTTCCATTAATCTTAAATTTTCAACTATTTCTGTAGGTATTGTAATTACCCAGCTATTCCCAGATCTCCAGACTTTTCTTTTCATCTTAATAGGTATGTACATACGTACTTATATTTAAAGGTTTTGTTTTTTAAAAAAATATTAGAATAATTTTTCGAGATATCTTTTTGTTTCTGCAAAGACTAATTTCACTGCTTCCTGAACATGATCCCCTTTATCTGTGTCTACTAATACAATTTGTCTTTCTGGAAATATTTTAGGCAAATCAAGAAAAAACTTCTGGACTAGTTTTTGAAATTCCAAGTTTGTGTCAAACAAGCTAGTAACTCCTGCTCTTAATCTTCTTCTAAATGCAATTTGAGGGTCGCAATAGTAAATAATAGTTAAATCAGGAATTAAAATTCCTTCATGCAACTGCTTAATCTTTTCAAGTTGTATTCCCTGGGCCTGCTGATATGCATAAGAAGACAGATCATAACGATCTACAAGAACGTGAGTTCCATTTTGAAGGTTTAGTTTTATTATTTTTTCAACATGATGTTTTCTATCTTCAACAAAAGCTTTCACAAACCAGTCAGCTTCATCATTTACGTTTTTTATTATTTGTAACTTATTTCTTATTTCTCTAAAATATCTTGTAGGTTCAACTCCTAAATAAATATCATTTCCTTTGAATTTTTCAAGAATGTATTTTGCGATTAAAAGAAACTGGGTGCTTTTGCCACAACCATCAATACCTTCAACTGAAATAAATTTTCCAGAAGTCATGATGAACCTCTTAATTTATCACTTAGAAGATCTAAGCAAAAAGGAGCCCAATATTCTATTTTAGAATTTTCTTTCAGTTTTTTTATTTCTTCTAAACTTTTGAAATCTCCGTCTTTAAGTTTTTTATCTCTGAGGTTTATTTTTGTTAATTTTGTTTGGACAATATAGATTAGACCAAAATGAACTCTATTTACGTCTCCAACATCAACATTCACATAACCTGAAAGTTCTGGTTCTGGATTTTCAAAGTCAGTTTCTTCTAAAATTCCTCTTACACAACCAGAATATAATGGATTTCTATTTACTTCGTCTTTTGGTTCAATGTGCTCCATTATTCCTAGAGTCCAAAAACCATTTAATCTAGAGTCACCACCATTTCTAAAATGAGTAAATACTTTTTGCAAGTCTCGATTAAGTATTAAAGCGTAAGAAATAGGCTGCTTGAATCTTTCATTTTTTTCAACATCTTCTCTTTGCCTATATTCATAATTTTTGAGTATTAATGATTCATAATCAAATTCACTTAAAGGCAAGAAACCTTCAAAATATCTCTGAGAAAATAGTTTTTCTCTTTCAACAACCATCACTAATCTGCTTTTTCTATCTTCCATTTATCACCTCTAGCAAACTTTTATAATAGCGTTGTAGAAAACAAAAAGATTTCTTGGAAAAAAGCTACAATACTGTTGTAGTTTAGAAATAAATATAAATAATTAAGGATATTTGAACTTATGCTGAGCAAAGAGATTGAAAAGAAGATCCTTCAATTTGTATATAATGAACCTAGATCTGTTCAAGATATTTCTAAGTATATTGGCAAAAACTGGAGAACAGCTGAAAGTTACGTGCAAAAGATAATAAAAGAATCAGGAAACTTAGCTATTGCTAATTTTAGGGAGGGAACAAGAGCTGCATTAAAAATAGTATATTTTAAACCAATAGAGAACATTAATTCTTCAGAATTTCAGGAATTATTATTGAAAAGACTGGAAGCTGGAAGAAAAAAAGAAGATTTTTCTCCTTTTGACATTTATAATTTTGTTCCAGAAGACAAGAGAAGCGCTAAATCTGGAAGCTATAATATAAGCAATCAATTGTTTAACCAGGATTTAATATCTTTTTTAAGAAGTGCAAAAAAAGAAATCCTAGTATTTACAGGAAACTGCTCTTTTGTAAGCTTAAAAGAAAATGATATTCCAATAATCAGCATTTTTCAAGAAATTGCTGAAAAAGGCGTTGAAATAAAAGTTTTATCAAGAGTAGACTTTTCTTCATTCAAGAATTTACAAAGTTTATTGTCTATAAATTACAGTTTAGGGAAAGAATTAATTGAAGTAAGACATTGCGAGCAGCCATTAAGAGGATTTTTGGTTGACGATACGTCGTTTAGATTAAAAGAAGACATTGATCCTTACTCTTATGTTCCAGGAGAATTAAGTCCGGACATGAAAGTAGTTCTTTATGATATAAGAGACAAGGAATGGGTAAGATGGATGAGGGAAATATTTTTTAAATTTTTCAGGACAAGCATTTCAAGCCAAAAAAGAATCAAGGATTTAAGAAGCATCAAGAATCAGGAAGTGCAGTCTGTTCTAAAGTTCTAATAACCTTTATAAATAAGTTTTTAGTAAAATATAATGTAGGCTAGGCAGCAGGCTAGTCCTCTGCGATTTCCAAACGGACTTCATGGGAAGCTGAAAGCCCAGATAAGAACAAATTAGGTTAATAGTCTTGGTTTGTACGATGAGGCTTTGTCCTAGTGTGTTATTTTATATGAGAACCAGGTCAGGATGGGAACATAGCAGCCTTAATCATTTAAAGTAAAGTCATTAGGGGTTCAGAGCTAAGGAAGGATCAAGGTAGCTATTAATTTATTTTTTTCTGAACTGGGAAGCCTACTTTAAACTTTCTTAACTTTTAGTATAGAATTATTTATATACTGAAGAATATACTTAGTAGCATGAAAAAATATAGCGGACAAAAAATATATGATGAAATGGAGAAAGTCCCTTTTTTGAATAGGGATATATCTATTAGAGAATCAAGAGATTTAGAGTTAATAGGAAGATGCATTACTTTTTTAGATGCGAAAACAAGAGGATATGGAGAGGATGCAGTTTTATTACCTTGGATTTCGCATTGTGCTTTGAGTGTTGAAATTTTTGGATACACTGTTTGTAAAAAATTTAAATACGAAGAAATAACAGAATTAGCCAGGAAAAAGGAAATAAACGGTGATCCATATCCTGCAGTAGCTTTTACTATTTCATTATTAGAAAAAAAACTTAAGCTTTTAACTCCGGAACCTATGCCTTGTTAACCCAATTATAACATAAGCGATTGGCTAAAATTTCTCTTGAGCAGTATTTTATTTTTTCTGCATCTAATTTATCCTTGATTAAAGGTTCTTTTTTATCAATTAAAGTACTGATTTCAGACTGATTTTTTTTGATTATTATTTTTTTAATTCTATCAAAACCATCCAGATCTGTTCTTCTTTTTGTTGAAACTAAAATAATTGGGACTTCCCAAGCATCGCTTATAGCTTCTTGATTTTCTAATTTTTTTCCTTCTATTTCAATCAAATTTCCAGAGTTATCAATTTTATATTTATTAGTTATTTTACCAAACAAATTTAATAATTCTTTTAGATCTCTTCCATTAGCTACTTCTATTGCAAGATCATATTGTTTTCCTTCGCCTATAATAACTCCCCCGTACAATAAAGCGTCTTGATGATTTAGAGGATTTCCGTGTTCATCGTAAAGTCTAAGATCTTCATTTAGCCAATCTGTTTTCAGTCGATACATGGCAATTCTTTCAATAACATCTTTATGAACTCTCCTAACTAAATGTGCCAAACCAGATATTTTTATTTTATCAGTGAGCTCAGCTTTATGATCTTCATCTCTTCCATCTGGTTTTCTTCCTAAATTTGCATGAAGATAATTTACTAAAAAACGAGCTTTTCTTTTATGAACTTTAGGATAATGATTATAACCGCTTATTGTGCCATTAGCTATTAATGGAAAGAAGATTCGTCTAAATCTTTTTAATTCTCTTCTGCTGAAATTACTTCTTTTATTCATATTGGTTTTTAACAAAATGTTATTTATAAATCTTTCTAATTTTAACTACTTAAGAGTAATATAAAAATGAAAGAATTTCAAAAATATCGGAAAGATTACGTAAAAATTAAACTTGCTTATTTTTCATTATAAGGCTTATAAACGTCTTTAAATGCATTTAAAGCGGGGAAAAGTATTTAAACTTTGGAACTTTTTTTTGAATAGAAATTACTAAATTTTGACTAATCTTTTATAAAAAGCTTAACCAAAAGGCTGAGAAAATATGACAACTCAATCAGAAAACCAAATTGAAGAAGATTACTCAGCTAAAAGCATCAAGGTTTTAAAAGGATTACAAGGAATAAAGCTGCGCCCGGCTATGTATATAGGAGACACTTATTCGAGAGGGTTACATCATTTAGTTGATGAGGTAGTTTCAAATTCAATTGACGAGGCTTTAGCTGGATTTTGCAAAAAAATTACTGTAATTTTAAATAAAGATAATTCTGTTTCTATTGAGGATGATGGGAGAGGAATTCCAGTTGACATGCATCCTACTGAAAATAAACCAGCTATAGAAGTTGTTATGACTAGTTTGCATTCTGGAGGAAAGTTTGAGAAAAAAGCATATCAAGTTTCTGGAGGTTTACATGGAGTTGGATTAAGTGTTGTTAATGCTTTGAGTGAGTTTGTTGTTGCGCAAGTAAAAAGAAATAATAAGATTTACCAAATTAAATTTGAGAAAGGAGTTCCTGGAAAATTGGAAGTTATAGGTGAGACAAAAGATACAGGAACTAAAATTATGTTTAAACCAAGCAAAGAGATCTTTTCTACTGTTGAATTTGATCCACATATAATTGAAACAAGACTTAAGGATTTAGCTTATTTAAACAAAGGTTTAAGGATTATTTTTAAAAATGAAATTGAAGACAAAGAGAAAGAATTTATTTTTGAGAAGGGCATTGTTTCTTTTGTTGAGAACTTGAACAAGAACAAGGAAGTTTTACATCCTGCAATTTATTTTACTGGAGAAAAGGACAAGGTTGTTGTTGAAATAGCTTTACAATATAATAATGAGTTTTTAGACAGAGTTTACAGTTTCTGCAATTCTATTAATACTGTTGAAGGGGGAACTCATGAGGCTGGATTTTCAACTGCTTTAACAAGAGCTATTAATGAGTACTTGAAAAAGAATAATGGAAAACATGGAAGTGTACAGTTAAGCGGCAGTGATGTAAGGGAAGGATTAACTGCTATTATTTCAGTCAAGGTACCTGAACCACAATTTGAAGGACAGACCAAGACAAAATTAGGAAACTCTAATGTAAAAGGAATTGTAGGGAGCTTTGTTTATGATAAGTTAATTAATTTTTTAGAAGAAAATCCTAATGTTGCGAAAGCTGTTTTAGAAAAATGCATTTTATCTGCAAAAGCGAGGGAAGCTGCAAAAAAAGCAAGAGACTTGACAAGAAGAAAATCTGCCTTAGATTCTAATTCTTTGCCTGGGAAATTAATGGATTGTTCTGAATCTGATGCTTCTAAATGTGAATTATTTTTAGTAGAGGGAGACAGTGCTGCAGGTACAGGGATAGCTGCAAGAGACAGGAAAACACAAGCTATACTTCCATTAAAAGGTAAAATTTTGAATGTGGAAAAAGCAAGAATGGATAAAATCTTCAAGCATCAGGAAATTGCAAATATAATTACTGCATTAGGCGCTGGTGTAGGAGAGGAATTTAATTTAGAAAAATTACGATATCATAAAATTATAATACTTACTGATGCTGATAGTGTTACTAAGGATACTCCCTTACTTTTGTTTAATGAAAAAAATGAAATAGAATTTAAGTATATGGGGGATTTTGTTGACAACTGTATAAAACCAGATAATTTTAGCATAAGCTCTTTTTCGATAAATCCTGGAGAGCATAAAGTGAAGAAAATCTCTAATATTGTAAAGCATCCACTAAAATCTGATTTGTATAATATTAAAACTTATTTAGGCTATAATGTAACAGTTACTCCTTCTCATAGTATATTTACTTATTCTAATGGAAAGGTGGAAGTGAAGAGTGGAAAAGAGATAACGAAGGAGGATTATATTTTACTGCCAAAAAATCTTCCAAGGACAGATAAAGTAATCACAATTGACTTAACTGGATTCATGGATAAAAACAGAGTTTATGGTGTAATAAACAAAGAGAAATTAAAAAAGATTCCCGATGAAGCATATGTTGATTTAGATTTAGAGAAATGGAAAAATCTGAATTTTATAAGGAAAGAGAAAAAAATTACCAGAGAAAAAATGGAAAAAGCTTTGGGATTATATTTTATGGGTCTTGAACAGTGGGAATTTAAACGTGATAACGTTATGCCGCAGTACAAATTATTTAAGAAATATTTAAAAATTTTAGATGTAAATGAAAAATCTTTAAAATTCAAGGTTCATGTACCTTTTGATAAAGCAGAAAATAATCTGAATTTTATAAATTATTATCTAGATAAGATAACTTCTCCAATTAAGGATATAAGAATAAAGTTTGATAAAAACTTATGTTATCTTTTGGGGTGGTATATTGGAGACGGAAGTCCTTCAAAAGGAAAGAAAAATCCGTACAGATATTCGTTAAGTTTAGGGAAAGATAAACTTCATTACTTAAATAGAATAGGGAAAGCAGTAAAAAAATCTTTAGGTGTTAATTTAATTTTAGATAAATACAGAGAAAAAACCGAAAATAGTTTAGTTGTTCACTTTAACTCTTATATTTTTGGTTCTTTGTTAAAGTCTTGGGATTTAGAAGACAAATATGCTTTTAACAAATTTATTCCAAATGAAATATTTAATCTAACAAAGGAACTGCAAATTTCTTTTTTAAAAGGATTATTGCAAAGTGATGGATCTGTATTTGTAGGAAAAAGCAAAGGCATTGAAAGCAAAGGGGTTTTTGTACACGGCACAAGTTCTAAAAAATTAATGGAGGGAATTGTATTTTTATACAGGCAATTAGGAATGCTTCCATCTATAATAAAACGAAGATCTAAAGACCATATGTATAAAGGTGTTATGATAAAAACTAATTATGATGGCTATAGTGTTACTATAGGTTCTATAAAGCAATTAAAAAAAGGATATGAAATCTGGAATGACCATAAAAATGCATGGAAATTAAAAGAATTTATAGAAAAATCTTCAAGAGAAGAAGATAGAAGGCACATAATTGAAGTTAATAATGACTTTAATGCAGTTAAAGTTTTAAATATTGAAAAAATTGAAAGCAAGGATAAATTTGTTTATGATATTTCTGTTGATTTAAACAGAAGTTTTATTGGTGGATTGGGCGGATTAACTTTACATAATTCTGATGGAAATCATATCTCTTGTTTAATTTTGACTTTCTTTTACAGGCATATGAGAAAATTAATTGAAAACGGAAATGTTTATTTAGCATTACCTCCTTTATTTAAAGTGATTAAGGGGAAAAATTCTTATTATGCTAAAGATGAAAATGCATTAAACGAATTAAGAAAGCAACTGGGAAATGATGTTGTTGTTTTGAGATTCAAAGGATTAGGTGAAATGGATTCTGATGAACTACATGAAACTGTAATGGACAAGGAAAAAAGAATTTTAAAACAAATTACAATTGAAGATGCTATCCAATCTGACAGAATGTTTACAATTTTAATGGGTGAAGATGTAGAACCGAGAAAGGAGTTTATTATGGCAAATGCAAAATTTGCCAAGAATGTTGATGTATAAAAAGCTTTTTAGAAAAAAGCTTTAGCAAAAAACGAAGCAAAAAAACGAAAATGCAAGGAAAACGACGAGATACATATCAGGCGAATTTGTTTGGGCTTGTTTCAGAAACTAGTACAGCTATTAAAGGAAGAGATTTAGAGAAAGCTAGAAATAATCTAGAAATTCTTTTTCGAGAATTTGAATTAATGCCCCATGAAGGATTTATGGGTGGAAAATCTATGTTTGCTGTAATTTATTTTATTTATAGAGGTCTTAAAAAAGAATATGATAAACTAATAACCAATGATGAAGAATTTTTGGTAGGGTTAGCATGACAGAGGAAGTACAAATAAAAAAAGTAATAGTTGAAGACCAGCTTAAAGAAGCTTACTTAGATTATTCTATGTCTGTTATTGTTGGAAGAGCTTTACCTGATGTTAAAGATGGATTAAAACCAGTACACAGAAGAATTCTTTATACAATGCATGAAATGGGTCTTAATAATGCAAAACCTTTTAGAAAAAGCGCGATGATTGTCGGAGCTTGTTTCAAATATCATCCGCATGGTGATGCACCAATTTACGAATCTTTAGTAAGAATGGTTCAAGATTTCAACATGAGATATCCTTTAGTTCACGGACATGGAAATTTTTCCAGTGTTGATTTACCAACAAGTTTTGCGCATATGCGTTATACAGAAGCAAAATTACAAAAAATAGCTGAAGAAATGTTATTGGATATTGAAAAAGAAACTGTTGATTTTGTTCCTAATTTTGACGGCAGTTTAAAAGAACCGGTAGTATTGCCTTCTAAATTACCTAATCTATTATTGAATGGATCAACTGGAATTGCAGTTGGAATGGCAACAAATATTCCACCACATAATGTAACTGAAATTATTGACGGAACTTTATTAATATTGCAAAATCCAAGTGCTGATATTTTGGAATTAATGAAAATTATTAAAGGACCTGATTTTCCTACGGGGGCTATAATTAATGGAAGAAAAGGAATTGAAGATTATTATAAGACTGGAAAAGGAAAACTTATTGTAAGAGCCAAGACTGAAATTGAAGACAATAAGATAATTATCAAAGAAATTCCTTATCAAGTTAACAAACCCCTAATGATAGAAGCCATAGCAAATTTAGTAAAAGATGGAACAATAGAGGGAATAAAGGATATAAGAGATGAGACTGACAAGACAGGAATAAGAATTATAATCCATCTTAAAAAAGATGAAGACCCAAAACTAATTTTGAATCAGCTGTATAAGCATTCCGGACTACAAAGTACTTTTGGTGTAATTATGCTGGCTTTAGTAAATAATGAGCCAAGAATTTTGAATTTAAAAGAAATAATTGAGAATTATATTTTACACAGAAAAGACGTTGTAGTAAGAAGAACTAAATTTGACTTAAACAAGGCTTTAGACAAAGAACATACATTAGAAGGCTTGAAAATTGCTTTGTCTAATATTGACAAAGTAATTGAGTTAATTAAAAAATCTGAAGACACTGAAAAAGCTAAAACAAATTTAATTTCTAATTTTAAGTTAAGTGAGAAACAAAGTATTGCTATTTTAGAGATGAGGTTACAGAGATTAACAAGATTAGAGACTGGAAAAATAAATCAGGATTTAATTGAAACTAAAAAACTTATTTTAGAATTAAAAAGCATTTTAGCTTCTGAACAGAAAGTCATTGAAATTATTAGAAATGAATTAATTGAATTAAAGAATAAATATTCTGACAAGAGAAGAACACAAATAATTGAAGAAGAAGCTGAAACTTTAGTCAAGGAAGAGTTAATTAAAGAAGAGAATATTGTTGTGACGTTAACTTATTCTGGATATATTAAACAGGTTCCTTTAAGCACTTACAGGCAGCAGAGAAGGGGTGGGAAAGGAATTCAAGGAACTTCAACCAAGGATGAAGAGGATATTGTAAAGAATTTACTTGTTACCAGTAATTTGAATACCTTAATGTTCTTTACAAACAAAGGAAAAGTATACTGGCTTAAGGGATATGAAATTCCAGAAGTTTCAAGGCAGGCAAAAGGAAAAGCTATTGTGAATTTATTACATTTATCTGAAGGTGAAAAAGTAAATTCAATTTTATCATTAAAAGAATTTTCTGATGTAGAGTATTTGGTATTTGCAACTAAAAGAGGTGGAATTAAGAAAACTAATTTAATGGAATATGCAAATTTAAGAAAATCCGGCATTATTGCGATTAATTTGAAAGAGAATGACGAGGTTGTTAAAGTTGTGCTGACTGATGGAAAAAAAGAACTAATTTTAACTTCAAAGAATGGAAAAGCTATAAGGTTTAATGAGAAAGATGCGAGAGAAATGGGAAGAAATTCTTCTGGAGTAAGAGGAATTAGATTACAAGACAAGGATGAAGTTATTGGCCTTGAAATTGTTAAAGATACTGATAGCATATTGACTGTTACTGAAAAAGGTTTTGGAAAAAGAACTAAATTAGAAGAATATGCTTTAATCAGAAGAGGAGGAAAGGGAGTAAGAAATATTAAAGTAAGCGAGAAAAACGGACATGTTGTTTCAACTTCTATTGTGAAAGATGATGATGAAATTATTATTATAAGCAAAAAAGGACAGATTATAAGGCTTGATACAAAACAGATTAATGTTATAGGAAGAAACACTTCCGGTGTAAGGGTAATTAGATTAAATGAAAATGATTCTGTTGCTTCTGTTGCTAAGATTGAGAAGGAATAGTTATTTTACAAATTCTACATTATTTAGGTTTTCAAATTCCTTGTCTTTAACTAACCTCTTTTTCATTGTCCAAAAAGTTATCTTTATTTTTTTATTTCCCTTATCCTTAAGAGTTAAATAAGAGTGGGAGGGTTCACCAATTATAATATAACCTCTATGTTCATAAAATTCCTCCAAATGTTTTTCTTGAATTTCAAAATCAAGATAGCATTCTTTAAAGCCTTTTGATTTTACTAATTTCTCTGCATGTTCCAAAATTTTAGTTGCAATACCTTTACCTCTATAATTGCTTCTTACAAAAAGGTCTTCAAAAATGGGTATAATTTTATGTACTCTATCTTCTTTATAACGAATAAAGATATGTCCAACAGGTTGCTTATTTAAAAATATAATTAAGTATTTGGCTTTGTTTTTATTCTGCTCTTTTAAACGCTTAAGATGTAATTTATGTAATTTTTCTCCCCTAATTATATCAAAATATTTCAAATCCTCTTTTATAGCTTCACGAATAATCATTTAACTAACCTCTTTTGATTTTTTATGATAGTTTTTCCAGACTTTGTAAAACTTTTTGTTTTTAATTACTTCTTTTAATTGGCCTTCTGCCACTATTTTTCCTTTGTCAAAATAATAAATATAATCAAAATTTTTCAGTAAATGCAGCCTGTGAATAGAAGAAATAATAGTTTTATTTTTATAATTCCTGAATATTTCTTTGTAAATTAACATTTCATTTTTAGTGTCAACAGAACTTGTTGGTTCATCTAAAAGAAGAATATCACTATTTTTAACAGCTAATAATCCACGAGCTAAAGCAAGTCTTTGTTTTTCCCCACCACTTAAATTAACTCCTTTTTCAGCTATATTTGTGTAAATTCCTTTTCTTAATCTTTTTAAAACAGAGTTAAAAGCAGAAATTTTAATTACCTTATTTATTTCCTTGTCTGGATAACTTATTCCTAATGTGATATTCTTTTTTATTGTTGTGTTAAATAGTTCTGGTTCTTGGGGAATTAAAGTAACATGTTCACTTAAATGCTTTAAACCAAATTCCTGAAGTTTATTGTCAACATATAAATCAACAAACTTTACTTGATATAAGCCTCTTAACAAAACTAATAAAGTACTTTTTCCAGAACCACTTTCACCTACAAATGCGATTTTTTGTCCTTTTGTAAAATTTATGTTGATATTTTCCATATGATAGAATTTATGTTTTTTATGATAACTAAAATGCAAATTTTTTAGTTCTATTTTTTCCCAATTTTTAGGCAAATGAACTTCTTGTTTAATTGGAAGCTGATTATAGGCTTCATTTATGGGAGACATTGCTATTACTTGAGCGTTTTGCTCCATTAAATTTGAGTAACGCCAGGCAAACTGAAAGAAAGTATTAGATATTTTATCTGCATAACTGTACAGCATGAATAACGTACCTATTAATACTGTGCCAGTTAAAGTTATTTGATCATATATGTAGACAGCTAGTACAGTGAAAACCATTAAAGATGAAAGTAAACTTGTTAAGAACCATTTAAGTTCACCTAAAACTACACTTTTCCTGAAAAGCTCCAAAGGTTTGTACATCCTGGTTAAAATTTCCTTTGAAACCATTTTTTGCAACCTTAATGTTATTGTTGTAATTATGTTAGTTATGTAGTCGTGAATGCCAGCAGCTATATAATTGTCATACAAGTAAAGCCTGTCATACTGCTTTGTTAGAATTTTATCAAACTTGTATATAATAAAGAAAGACAAAGAGCTGAAAAATATTGCTATAGCTGCTGATTTAAAGCTTATGAAACTTAAGACTATTAAAGAGCCAATTAAGTCTATTATAGATTCTATGTATGAAAAGATTTCACCTGAAAATCTTCCTAATGAGCCAGAGGATCTATTTATTTTGTCTATTGTGTCGCCTGAATGATGGTCTCTATGCCATTTTGGCGGGAGATCTAACACTTTGTTAAAAGATTCTATTTTGTAAAATATTTCTACGAAAAAGGCGTTTCTTCTTTCAATGACTCTTGTTGGTCCATGAAATGCCCAGAAAGCTACTTTTAAAATTACAATAAAACTTAACAAGAATAAAATTTCTTTTAATAAAGTATTTTCTTGTGAAGTTTGAATAAGATTGAATACTTTACCAATTACAAATGGAGTGATTAAATCAATTAAGTTTGCTATTAAAAATGAGAGCAATATAAATACGACTATTGGTTTTCGGCCTTTAGAGTATTTCCAAGTAAGCTTAAATAAATTCAGTATTGGGTTGGGTGTTTTTTCTTCCATTATAACCTCTTTTTATAATATTTATAGAATTATTGTGTTTAAAAAATTATTTAATAATTTAATTAGTAATTTATGATTATTTAATTTATTTATCTATTATTTCTGCGTAGCCAATCAATCTCCATCTGTCACCAAATCTTCTTGATATTGTAACTCTATCTGTTTTTGAGCAACATACAGAGAGTTTTAAGTTAACATGAGCAAGGCCTTTTTTCAAGTCATCTATAATACCAACTGTCACACTAGAATTAATGTTTAACATTAAAGGTTCAAGCTTTCTTAACGGGTCTACGTTTAGTTCTTCTTTTGTTCCAACCACTCTTTTTAACAAGAATGGCTTTAAAGTGAAGGAATTCCAGACATCTGGAAGCTTTCCTTTTAATCCAAGGACGTTTCCAGACAACTGGTCTGCTTTTACTATTGAAGGATCAAGCATTGTTAAAATTCCTACTGAACCACCTGGCTTTATTTCCTTTACTTCATCACCACCTGATTTCAAGGAAATTATTTTTGCTGATATTGGTTTATATGTTAATTTGCCTTCTTTCTCTATTTTTAGGCCTGGCTTTATTTCAATTTCATCATTTAGTTTTAAAATTCCTTTTTTTAAACCGCCGCCAAGAACACCACCTTTCAAGCTTTCAATTTTGGAGCCTGGCTTATTTATATCAAAGCTTCTTACAATAAACATTAAAGGATTATCTTTTTCATTTCTTACAGGAGTTTTTATTGCTTCTTCTATTGCCTGTATTAATGCATCTATGTTTGTGTTGTGCTGGGCTGAAATTGGGATTATTAAAGCTGATTCTGCTATTGTTCCTTTTATGAATTCTTTTATTTGCTTGTAATTTTCTAGAGCTTCTTCATCACTAACTAAATCTATTTTATTCTGGGCTATTACAATATTTTTTATTCCTGAAATTTCCAGTGCCATTAAATGCTCTCTTGTCTGGGGTTGAGGGCATTTTTCATTTGCAGCTATCAGTAAAATAGCACCATCCATTATAGCTGCTCCTGAAAGCATTGTTGCCATTAAAGTTTCATGACCAGGAGCATCAACAAAAGAAACTTTTCTCAAGAATTTAGTTTCTTTTGATTTACAAAAAGGACATACTGGAGAATTTGTATATTTTTTGCATTTCAAGCACTGATAAAAAGATGCGTCTGCATAACCAATCCTAATTGTAATTCCTTTTTTTAATTCTTCTGAATGGGTGTCTGTCCATTTTCCTGTAAGAGTTTTAACTAATGTGGTTTTGCCGTTGTCAACTTGACCCACGGTGCCAATATTAACTTCTGGCTGGACAAATTCCTGTTTGTGAACTGATTTTTCTTCTACTTTAGTTTTCTTTATTTCTATTGTTTTTACTTCTTCTGTTTGTTTCTTAGGTCTGGGCATTTTTCAATAGAATTTCAAAATTTTTGGTATTTAATACTTTCTGAGAACCCTTTTAAGAAAAGCGTTCACGGAAAAAGAACCCTTTTAAGAAAAAGCTTCACCAAAAATGAGTTTGATTTTTTTTGAATAATAAGGTTTAAAAAGAAAGATTTTAAAGAAAATACTCATGTTTTCAGAAGTAAATGTTACAGGAATTCCGGAATATGGTGTTTATGGAGAATATTTTCTTAGAGTAGATAGGATTTTAGTCAATCCTGAAAATCCTAAAGATGAAAAATATGTTAGAGATTCTGGATTGAGAGCTATTGATGGACATTTTCGTGCACGTTTAGGCAATATAGAAGTTGAAACTTTGGAAGGAGTTATTTATTTTCAAACAGGAGATAATTTGGCTGATTTTAAAGGGAAGTTCAAAATTACAAAAAAGAGCAGGAAAAGTGACAATTTAGATTTAGCTTTGTGTTGGGAAGGTTGCCATCAAGGAAGTAAAAATGTTTGAGACTCAGGAAAATTTATTGAAAGGAATAAAAGTGGAGGAAAGAAGGGAAAAAGCAGATATGCTAGAGGGTAAAGTAGATATTCCCTTTAATGGAAATCCTAAGACTGTTGTGGATTTAGTTGAATTAAAATTAAGGGAAAAACATAAAGATGGAGTTTTAGGGTATGAAGTTTTTGGTTTAAGAGCTAATTCTGATAATGGTGAAAGAAGAGTGACTTTTACTTACAGGTTATTTTTAAGAGAGAGTGATTCTTGTTATGTTGAAATTGATGGAGAGAAAATTTTAATTGATATTTAAAATGGCTTTAGGAAAAAATAAATTGGAAGAGTTAGCAAGAGAAGGGAATATTGTTAATGTGAGACTTAGCTTAGCTAATGTTGGAATATTTTCTTTTGAACTTCCTAGGAGAGAAGAAAGAGAGAATTTTACACTAGGACAGCTGAAAGAACACAGAACAGGAGCCAAGGCTTTTAAGGAAATAGAAAAAGCTGCTGAAGCATTTCTTAAGAAAGAATATAATGGAAGGTATGTTGAGTTAAAAGCTGATTTAGGTCAAGCTGTTATATTAGAAGATTCTGGCAATGATGACAGATCTGAACTTTATGATGTTGTTTGTTCATACAAAGTTGTTTTGAAACCTAAAAAACAAGAAGTTGGATTTGGAGATTAAATATGAAAGGAAAGTTTTCAGCAGGAGAAGTTTTTATTGACAGAATTAAAGTTGAAACAGTTGAAAGAATAGAGTACAGGGCCAGACTAGCAAGAGTTAGGCTTTCAGAAGGACTTCCAAGAAGCGGAGAAGATTTTTTACAGCTACAGAGGCATTTGAGACTAAAATTGGATGAACAAGTGATGAGAGAATATAAAGAGAGAGTGATTTCTGTTGACCCTCCTTTAGGAATAATTCTTAGCTGCAAAGAAAATGAATTACATAAAGGAGAGTATGATATAAGCGCGACTTATTTTGTTTCTGTTGAAAAGAAGAAATAACTTTTTAGAAACCGTATTTTCCTTTTAAAGGAACAAAAACAAACTGCCCCAAGTTTTCTTTTTTAATTTCGTTTTTTAATTTCGTTATTTTTATCATACTTTGTTCATACAAGCTTCCAATTGGAGCAATCAAGATGCCGTTGTTTTTTAACTGCTTAATTAGATCATAGGGAATTTTAGAGCAGGCTGCTGTCACTATGATTTTGTTATAAGGACTTTCTTTTTTGTAACCTTTGTTGCCGTCTGCTATAATTATTTTTACGTTTTTAATTTCTGCTTTTTTTAAATTTGATTTTGCAAATTTTGCTAGTTCTTTGTCAAATTCTACTGAGAAGACTTTTGTTTTTGTTATATTTTGGATTAGGGCTGAGTTCCATCCTGAACCAGAGCCTATTTCAAGGACTTTATCTTTTTCTTTTAAGTTTAAGTTTTGGAGCATAAAAGCAACTGTGTATGGCTGAGATATGGATTGGGAGAGAATTGGGAGGGCCTGGTCTTCATAAGCTAGATTTTTTAGTTCTTCTGGGACAAAAAGATGCCTAGGTATGTTCTTTATAGCTTCCAGCACTTTTTTATCTGTAATTCCTTTGATTTCAAGGTCTTCAAGCATATGAATTAAAGTCATTTTTATAACTACTAAAGATAATAACACAATGTTTATATATTTTTTATTGTTTTAGATGAGGTGAGGGGAATTAATGAATAATATTTTTTGGTTTAATGAGATTTCTGACAGTGATCTAGAGAAAGTAGGAAGAAAAGCAGTAAACATCAGCAAGGTTTTCAACAAAAATCTGCCTGTGCCTAATGGTTTCTGCATTTCAAAAGATTTTTTCAACAAGTTTCAGGAAGAGACAAAAATAAAGGAGAGAATTATAGAATTATTGGGAAAATTAAATTTAAGTGATTTAAATTCCTTGTATAGTGTTTCTGAGAAAATACAGGAAATAATTGTAAACACAAACATGCCTAGTTACTTAAGGTATGAAATAATAAATGCTTATGAAAACATGAGTGTCAATATTGATGTTTACAGGACAGCAAGCAAACAGGCATTGGAAATAATAAAAGCTGGAAGAGAAACTCCAGTTGTTGTGATAAGGCCTTCCTTGATTAATGAATCTGTAAACCACCAGCCGAATATATTGAATGTAAAAGGAAAAGAAGAATTGGTAAAGGCTGTGCAAAAGTGCTGGGCTTTTTTGTTTACTCCAAATTCATTAAACTTAAAAATAAAAAACAAGGTGGCTTTGGATTTTTGCGAAATATGCGTTGTTGTTCAAAAAATGGTTGACTGCGAGAAGTCTGGAATTATTTACACTTCTAATTTAGAGAAAAGAGACAAGGATGAAATTGTAATAGAAGCCTGCTTTGGGCAGAGCGAAGTTTTGAGCACAGGATCTATTATTCCAGATAAGTATGTTGTTGAAAAAAATTCATTTGAGATAAAGGAAAAAAATCTTAATTCTCAGGCATTTATGCTAGTAAAAGATGAGAACATAGGAAGAAATGTAAAAAGAAGCTTGTTTAATGCAAATGAGCAAAAGTTAAATGATGAAGAAATCAAGAAAATAAGCGCTTTTGCTTTAGATATTGAAGGATTGTATAATGAACCCCAGGAAATTGAATTTGCTCTGGCAAAGGACAAGATATTTATCTTGCAGGCTAAGCCTTTGTTATTTTTTAAAGAAGAGGTTGACCAGCTAGAAGAGGAATTAAAAGAAGAAAATGTTTTAGTCAGGGGATTAAATGCAAGCTTAGGTGTAGGAAAAGGATATGTTAACATAATAAATGATGAAAATGAATTAGGGAATATACAGGAAAACCAAGTGTTAGTTTTAAGGTCAAGCGAGTTAGTGAATTTAAATTTAATTGATACTGAACAGCTTAGAAAAGTTTCTGGGATTATTACAGACAATGACACAATTGACAGCTATCTTGCAAAACTTTCAAGAGAATTTGGAATTCCGTGCATTGTGAGCGCGGCAAATTCAACAAGTGTTTTAAAACAAAACCAGTTTGTAACTATAGATGCAAACACTGGAATAGTTTATGAGGATAATTTAGCAGAGAAAAAACCAAGCAAGACAATTGATTATTATGACACAGCAACTGAAGTAAAGGTTTTTATAGATGATATTGAAAAAATTAAACCAGATTCTGATAGAAATTACGGGGTTGGATTATTGAAAATTAATTTTAGTAATTATGATAATGATTCAATTAATTATTTGGAGAATGAAATTTTGGCAAGGATAAATTATTTCAAGGAAAAACCAGTGTGGTATTATGCGGATTTTTCAGATTTGGATTTATTAAAAACACAGTTTGAATGCATTAAGAGATTACAAGACAAGAGAATTACTAATATAGGTGTGGCTTTGGGAAATGTAACTGAGGTTTCTGCCTTAAAAAGAGCAAAGGAATTATTCAAAGAAATTAATTTAGAGCCTTTGGAGGAAATTGAATTTGGGGTTGTTATTGATACGCCTGCTTCTTCTATTTTAATAAAAGAAATATGCGAAGAGGGAGTGGATTTTGTTATAGTTGATTTAGAGAAATTAAGCAAGATGACTTTAGGCAATGATAATGAATATCATCCTGCTGTTTTAAGACAGATTACAAATATAGTAAAAACATGCAGAAAAAATGACACTGAGACTAGTATTTTTGGGAGGATGACTTCTGAGCCTGAATTTATTGAGCTTTTGATTAAAAACGGAATAGACAGCATTATTTGTGATGTGAACAAGGTTAATGAGACAAAGGGGAAAATAGCTAAAACAGAGAGAAAGTTGATTTTAAACAAGGTTAGGGAAGAGTATCATAGCCAGCAACTATAATGTTACCACTTTAAAGTATTGACATAACGAAAGGTTTATAAATAGAGAATTCTACTTAAATCTAATTATAATTAAAATAAAATTAATGGAGGAATAAAAGAAAATGCCACCAGCAGCAGGACCAACTCCTGCAGAACAAAGAATAAATTTAGGCCGATTATTGAAGAAAATAGAGAAATCTAAACAATTTGTAGACTTTTCTTCAAGAATTGAAGAGGCAGTTACTGAAAATGTACTAACTCCTGGACAAGCAGATGCTTTTAGAGATTTGTTATCTGAAGCTTATGGCCAAAGTTCTTTTGAAGATCAAGCAGAACTTTTGGGTAGGTTAGGTAATGGTATTAAGACAGAGATTTGTTATGAACTTTCTAGGAGAGGAAAGTTAGTAACTATTGATCCAGCAGATTTAGATGCTGTAGCAGTCAGAAGAGATACTTATGTCTCTGCAGGCAGAAAGTGGTACAGCAAGAACAAAGAAAGTCTTTAGATTTTTCTTTCTTATTTTTTATTTTTTTAAAATGAGCCTAGTTAGTTTAGCAACATCTGGGACAGGAGATCCTGAGGTGGACAGAGCTATTTCTTTATGGAGAAAAGTGAAAGAAGACCATAAAAATTTAGCTGATATTGATGCACCAAATATTTTGACACAAGGCAGGAGAGATGATTATTTAGCGAGATTCATGAGTGCACAAGCAGTAGGCGAGGAAGTTAGGAGATGCCAGGAAATTCTGAGTGTATATGATGAATTGGAAAATGAATTTGCAGGTTATATAGCAGATAGAGTTGCTAGATCTATAAAGAATTTAAGAAGAAAAACTTATGTTGAGATTGGAAAAGTCTTATTAAAAGAAAAGGGAGTTTAGTATTCTTCAATGTATTTCTGCATTCCTTTTACAAAAGCTTGGGTTAATTCATGATAATGATCGTATTCTTTTCCTGAAATTTCTTTAATGTCTCTATGGACAATTTTCTTGAATAATGAATATAATTGGCGCATTACATCTGCATATTTTTTGTTTATGTGGCCGTCCCTGACTAATTTTCTTTCCAGCAAGTCTGCAACATGTTCTGGACTTGGGGGGATTTCTCCTGACTTCATGAGAGCTGCATGAGCTGCATCTATTGCTGCCCAATACAAGTCAACTGTTGCTGTAAGCAAATGCTGCTGAGATCTGTTTAAAGAAGCTGGAGCCATTGTGAAATAAGTGAAAATTGATTCTTCACTTGGCCTTATTCTTCCCTGCTCTAATAAAACCTGCAACGGATCAAAAAAACCAGTGTCAATTAATGCTACTCCTGACCTAAGAATATTTATTGCGACTGGGTCTCCTGCCCTTACATATTCCCAGAAAGAAGAAAATTTCATTGACTGAATATGAAGTCTTTGAGGGTCTACATTTGCAACTACTTTTTCTGTAATAATTCTGTAAGTTTCTATTAATTCTCTTGAAAATTTAACACGAACATCATCTAAGATTATTAAAATATCAATGTCTTTTTTGGGTGAAGAAGGAGTTTTAGTTGTTGAGCCAAACAGAACTAGGCCACGAATAAAGTTACCAAATTCGCTATACATTAAGCGGGCAAATTTTCTTGCTGTTTCTATGTCTTTAGAATAATATTTTTCTACGTTTCTCTGCTCTCTTTTTTCTACTTCGAATTTCATATTTACCTCTTTTTATTTAATAAAATATTGTATGTTTTTAAATATTACTTATTATTCTAATTGGGTTTCTGACCATAATGTCCAATCTTTTGAAGGGGCAAGGTCGCCTACAAGATAAGACGGAGAGCCTGTTCTTCCGAAATAGCTTCCTGATATGTCTGTCCATGAACTTCCAACTGAGTCTATTCTATAAATTGGTGAGCCAAGTGTTTTCCAGGCATGAGACAAGACACTTTCATCTTCTCTTTGACCCCCTGCCTCGACAACCATTTTTCCTTTAAAACCAGCTTTTGATATTTTATCTACAAATTCTTTAATAGGAGCATTTCCCTGGCCAGGAGCAATGTGAATATCTTCATAACCAAAGTTGTCATTTATATGAACGTGGCCGATTATTTTGTCTTTTACTAATTCGTCAACTTCTTTCATCACCCATTTATTGAATTTTTCTCCTGTTGGGTCATCTTCCTTAAACCATTTTCTCCATACATTAACGTGGCCAATGTCGAATGTTGCCTTTATTCTTTCTTCTGCTATTTTATCTGCTTCAACTTTTAAAATGTTTTTTTCCTTTACTAATTTTTGTGAGAAAGCCTGCCTGGATTTTGTAATTATATTTTTTAACTCTTTTGGATGGCCCCCATAATATTCTGTCCAAACATTTTCTGGACAAATTACAATTGGCTTCATATCTTTAACTCCTTCTTTTTTCATCTGAGTTTCTTTATTATAACCAAACATTGCTGCTCGAGCAACTGCATCTGATGTTTTCCCCAGAGCAAATTCTTCTATTGGTTTAATATCACCTAATTTTTTCTGAGTGTCTTCAATTTTTAATTTTGCTTGGTCTGCTGCTTCAAAAGCCTGTTCTTTGATTCGTTTTGTTCTTTCTTCTATTTCTTCTACATATTTTATTGGATTTTTTAGATATTCTTTAAATTCTGGAGTTCCATATCTAGGAGCCAGAACTTCACGGGTAGATTGTTCTAATTCCCTTACAAATTCCATGGCCCTATCATGAGCTTTTTCTGGGTCTGATTTTTCCTGCTGTCTTAACTCTTTTCTTGTATTTTCCAGATATGCTGCTTCTCTTTCTATTTTTTTTGCCTGTGCTGCTTGATGACGGGCTTCGATTTCTGCAAATTCAAGATCTTTTTGATAAATTTCCTTGAATATATATTGAGCGACGTTTTTTTCTCCTTTTTTTAATGCTTCTTCTTCGAATTCAGAAATTTTTTTCTTCTCCCATTTTTCTACAAAGCCTTCTTTTGTTCTTTTTGGGTTTTGGAAACCCCCTTCAGGAACTGATATCTCATGATCACGAGGAAGAGCTTCTATTGCGCCTGTTTTTTGATTGACAAAATAAATCGGGGCTTTTTCTTTTTCTTCAGGAAAAGCTTCAAATTCTTTTCCAGCTTCAAATGCTGCTCTTGGAAATTCCTGGGTATGAACTGCTATTGGACCGCCTCTTGCAACATCTGCTGCAAATTCAATTGTTCTTTTTAATTCTTTCAAGCTTGCTTCCTGAACTTCTTGTGAGAAACCACGTTCTGAGAAACCTGACAAGCCAGGAGCATTTGCAGGGCTATGAGTTGTAAGTTCAATGTCATTTACTTTTGCCAACTGCCTTAATTCTTCTCTTTCTGCTTTTCCATATTGTTCTGGCGTCGGGCCTTGTGATCTTGGAGATTTTCCAGTTGCTATAAAACTTATTTCAACATTTTTTACACCTGAAAATATTTTTGCTTTTAATTCCTGCAGCTGTTCTTTGAAAGGATGAGTGGAAGTACTAATAAAATCTGTGCTAATTCCTAATGCCTGGGCGTCTTTAGGTTTGTCCAAAGAATGCCAGTAATCTGATTCCCAGTAGTTCATTTTAACCTTTTTTAACAAAAAGCTTAATGCTCGTGCTTCTCCTGCTTTTTTTTCATATATAGTTCTGTTGTCTTTTTAATGCTTTCTTCTGTAGAGCCTGGTGTAAATTGGGGTGTATTTGTTGGGGTGGTGCTCTGGAGCTCTATTTTTAATTCTTCTTTATGCTCTGCATATGTTGTGTAAGTCTGGTATTCTTTGCCATGATGCTCTTCTAATTTAATGCCGTATAATTTTCCTATTTTTACCTTTTCCTTTTTTTCTTCTTCTAAATTTTCTGCTTCTTTTTTTACTAGAGTGTCAAGTTCTTTAGGTTCTTCTGTTTTTTTTGGCTCTTTTTTCGAGGATTCAAGATGTTCCTGCTCCAGCTCTGCTTTTTCTATCTGCTCTGTAATTATTCTTAAAAATTTCTTGTTTTTATTTTCCAGAAGGAGCTTTCTTAATTCTTTTTCCCTCTGCAAAGGATGCAATTGTTCTATTCTCTTTATAGAGGGCTTTTTAGGTTTAGGCATAAATAAGGCATAGCTTTAGAATATATAAACTCTTTTGGAATAGTTTACACTAAATTTACAAATTCTTTCTTTATTTCTTCAAAAGTTACTGTGTTTATTTTTCCTATACTTTTTCTAACGATGCTTTTGTCCAAAGTAAAAAGTTTGTCCACTTTTACCCTGCTTGTAACCGGAATCTGGCCTTTTGATAGATTTTTGTTTTCTAATATAACTGAGTTTTCTGAATCTTTTAAGTTTGAGGTAATCCCACAAGTTATTATATCTTCTGTCCGGCTATTATATTCCTTTTTAGATAAGACGACAACTGGTCTTTGTTTTATAGAGCTTAAATCGGAAAATGGAAAAGGAACTATTAATATTTCCCCCCGTTCATATATTGTTCCAAATGTCATCTTCTTTGTTGCTCCATAATTTTTCAGCTACTTTTTCAGAATGCTTTAATAAATCCCTAAAATCAGATTCCTTAACTTTTTCCAATAAAATTACTCTTCCTTTTTTTATTAAAACTAGTTCATCTCCCTTTTTTATGCCTGCTGACTCCCGAAAACTAACAGGCAAGGAGATTTGTCCTTTATCTGAAACTTTTACTATTTTTGTTTCCATAAGTATGTAAGAATTTCCTTACTTATATATTTTTTGATTATATAATTATAATGGTGTAATATATCCGTGGGATTTTTTGTAAACATCATACAAGATCCAGGCCATGCTTCCAGCTTCTGACTTCGCCTTGTCTTTTTCAGATTCTTCTTCTGCTTTTTTTAACGGGAGCTTGTCTTTCTTTTTTTCAGATTTAATGTTCAGAATTTCTTTAAAACCATCAAAAATAGACTTAAATGGATCTAGGAAACCTTCCTGCGGTTTTTGCTCTTTTATATGGAGAATTGCTCCATCTACTGTGCCTGCTTTTTTTAATGCTTCAACTGCTTTTTCTTTTTTTACACCTGTTTTTTCCATGACCTCAATTACCTCTTCTTTTAGAACAGGGATGTTTTTTTCATTTGACTCATTCAGGTATTTTGTGATTTCATCTTTCATTGACATTAAAGATGACTCCAAGGAAGTCATTATTGCAATGTCATCTTCTTCTATTTTCTTTTTATAATCTTCAATCTGCTGCATTGTTGAAACATAGCCCTTGACATAAATTTCTGTTCTTCCTAGATGGACAGCTCCTCTTTGATATTCTTTCTGGTAAGCCATTTCAGGAAGAGCAATAAATTTTATTCTAATGTGTATGCAAGGGAAGTATTTTTTGAATTCTCTTTCAATCTCAAATCCATTTGGGGTAGTTTCTGTGTAATTTTTTCTTATTCCTAATAATTCAACTTCAATTTTATTTGTTTCAAAAGTACTCAACAAATGAGGGTCTTCAGTTTCACGGGACATTTCCAACTGCTTAATGTTTCTTAAGTAAGGCTTGACCCAGCTAATGTACATTCTTATTGTGTTAAAATGCTGCCTTAAATAAGCCAAGACAAAATTTCTTCTGTCTGCAATTTCTTTTTCTGTTTTTTCCTTCCAGTCAATAAACTGGTATAATTTCCTTGCCAATACTTCACGGACTTTTACATTAATCCCATCTTTACTTAAACCAGTAACTAAAAGGTCAACATCTTTTACATCTTTTGGGTGAATTCTGTAAAACAAGTCTGGAAGAATTACAAAACCAACTTGAGATGCAAGGCCTGTAACTGAGCCGGGATTTTTTGCCCCTCCTTCAACTAAGTCAACCCAAACTGATTTTAGAGCTACACTTGCTGAATGACTTTTATCATTATAGCCTTTATAATAAGCAAGCCTTTCATCAAGAATTCTTAATTCCCTGATTATTTGGAACATGTCTTTTGTCATTTTTCCAACTGTTGCAAGGTATGTAGATACTTTTTCCTGCTGGATTGCTTTTCTTTGCTCTATTGAACCCCACATGCTTGATGCTTCGCCTGCTGCAAACATGTCTTTTAATTTTAAAACCTGGCCTGTTTTTCCTGACAACTTCAAGCCAAAGTCTTCTTTTGTTTCCATAAACCTAAGAATCCAGTAATAATTAGCTTCAACACCGCCTTTTAATTCATCAATAATTAGCCTGCAGCCTTCTTTTGGGCAGTATTTTGGCTTTACTTCATCACCTAACTTAACTTCTTTTTTTTCCTCTTCTGGCTTTTTAGCACCAAATAAACCTTCTAGAAGTTTTTCCCTGAATGAAGAATGTTCTTCTTTTTTTTCCTCTACTTCCTGAACCATTAATTCACCTTTTTACAAATAATTTATATACTGCCTGGCTTTTAAATTTATCTAAAGAAAAAGAAGTAAAATGGACAAGAAATACTTAAGCATAGTATTATTAGTGATTTTAGTTGATTATGTATTAAAGATTACATCACAAGACAAAGTAAGGAATTACGGAGCTGCTTTTAATTTACTGGAAGATTATGGTTTTTTACTGATTTTTATTTCTGTTTTTGCTTTAGCCTTGTTTTTTTATTTGTTTTACAAGCATGAAGAATATAGACTGGGGCTGAGTTTTTTAATTGGCGGGACTTTGAGCAATTTGCTGGACAGGGTTTTATTGGGGTATGTTGTTGATTATATATTTTTTTCAGATTTTTTTACATCTAATTTAGGTGATTTAGCTAATGTTATAGGGATAGTGATAATATTTTTTTCATTTTTTAAAAGTCCAATAAAGAAAGAAGAAGAGCACAAAGTTTTGAAAAAAGATGTAAGAAAAAGATACGGGAATAGAGTTTAATGCTTAGGTAGAAAATTTTGAATAATGCTGTTTTTGCAGAAACCACAACCAAGGAAATTGTTTTTGTTTTTTATAATGAACCAGCCTTTTAATTCTTTGTTCCAAGGCAAGTTTTTTCCGTTTAACCAGTCTTCTGTGTTTTCAATTTCCAGGATGTTTTTGCTTGAGTGTTTTCCTATTAACTGAGAGCCTGACAAACTTAGTCTCAAGCCTGTTTTTTCTATTTCTCCAAAGTATAATCCGAAAGAGTTTACCCTAAACTTACTTAAGTCCAGTTTTTTTATATCTTTTGACATCAAGAAAATTTTATTTTCTTTATTTAAGTAGAACAAATAGTCTAGTTTTTCAGAAAAACCAAACTGCTCTTTAAGTTTATTGTGAATTTCCTTTACTTCCTTGTTATTTAGGGGTTTCATTTTAATGTTTATTTTTATATATTTTCTTTCTATTATCTATTACCTGGATTCTTAGGATTTTGTTAGAGAAGTCAATATCAACTAACGCACGAAATTCCCCAATTCTATATTTGTAATAATCTTCCCCCTCAAAATGCTCTAAAAAATGAAATGGGTTTTCTGTTTTAAGCTTTTCAAGACCTTTTCTTAATCTTTCAGAGATGGAATTATCTTGCTTTCTTAAAAATTTTTGAACATCTTGAGACAATAAAACACGCCACATTATAATTCAATATATTCTGATTCAGAAGAGTTTCTTGCTTCCTTTAGTCTTTTTTTTGCTTCTTCAGTTAATTCGCCTTCTTCAGAGAGTATGTGCTTAATTACAGAAATGTCTTTCTTCAATGTTTTTATATCCTTGTAAATTTGCTCTAAATTCGGCTGTTTCATATGTTTATTGTAGTTTTTTTGTTTATATCTTTTTCTATTAAAATAAGTTAACTTTAAAAATTCTTCAGTTTTACTTTGGAATATGAAAGAGGTTATATTAAAGTATGCTCTGCAGAATGCTGTAAAATATGATGGAAAGGCAAATTTGGGAGCTGTTATAGGAAAGGTTTTTTCTGAGCTTAAAGATGCTGACAAAAACAAAGTTATAGAAGAGGCTAAAAAAGCAGTTAATGAAGTGAATTCTTTAAAATTAAGTGAGCAATTAAAAAAACTTCAGGAAATAGCGCCTGAATTATTAGAAGAAAAGAAAGTTGAGCAAAAAAGAGAGATTCCTGATTTAGAAAATGCTGAAAAAGGGAAAGTTGTGATGAGGTTTGCTCCAAATCCAAATGGACCTTTATCTTTAGGAAGAACAAGACCTGCTTTTTGGAATTATATCTTTGCTCAAAAATATAAGGGTAAATTTTTGTTGAGAGCGGATGATACAGATCCAAAAGTAAAAGTTCCGATGAAAGAAGCTTACAAATGGATTTTAGATGACTTAAAATTTTTGGGAATAAAACCAGACAAAACAATAATTCAGTCAAAAAGACTGAAAATTTATTATAAATATGCTGAAAAATTAGTTAAAGAGGATAAGGCCTATGTATGCATTTGTGATGTTGAAGAGTGGAGAAAGTTAATTCAAAAGTCAATGGAGTGCAAATGCAGATCTTTACCTGTTAATGAGCAAGTAAAAAGATGGAAATTTATGTTTACAAAGTACAAAGAAGGAGAGGCAGTATTTAGGATAAAGACAGATATTGATGCTCCAAATCCAGCTTTACGAGACTGGCCTGCATTTAGAATTGTAGCTAAATCAAGACATCCATTAAATAAAAAAGCAAGAGTATGGCCATTATTGAATTTTGCTTCTGCTATAGATGATTATGAATTAGGAGTTACTCACATACTCCGAGGGATTGACTTAAAAATTTCAGATGAAAGGCAAGGATATATTTACAAGTATTTTGGGTGGAAATATCCAGAGACAATGTATCATGGAAAGTTATTGGTAAAAGGTATTAAGAGCACTTCACAATCTAAGAAATTAATCCAGGAAGGAAAATTAAATGGGTGGGATGATCCAAGATTAGGGACAATTCAGTCTTTGAAAAGAAGAGGATTTAAGGCTGATGCAATTAAAAGACTTCACTTGGAAATTGGGCTGGGAAAATCAGATATTCACGTTTCTTTAGATACTTTAAGTTCATTTAACAAGGAAATTATTGACAAGGAGACAAACAGGTATTTTTTCACTGAAAATCCGAAGAAAATAAAGATTAAGAATGCTCCTAAATTAAAAACGAAAATAGAGCTTCATCCTGACTTTCCCAAGAAGGGGTTTAGGAATTTTGAGACTAGTGATGAGTTTTATGCTGAAGAAAACTTTGAGAAAGACAAATATTACAGATTTATGCACTTGTTTAATTTTAAAGACAATGAATTTTATTCTGTTGAGTTAAACAAGGATTTAAATGCAAAATTAATCCATTGGCTTCCTGTTTCAAAAGATTTAGTTAATGTAGAAGTAGTTATGGATGATGCTTCTATTGTCAAAGGTTTAGGTGAGAAGGATTTAAAAAAAGTCAAAGTTGGGCAGATAGTGCAGTTTGAGAGGAAATATTTTGTGAAATGCGACAAAAAGGAGAAAGATAAAATAACTTTTTATTTTTTACATCGATGATAGACTTACAATCTTTTATTTTGAATTACATCAATGATTTTTCATATTTTGGAGTATTTTTATTAGCAATGATTATTTCTTTAATACCGTTGCCAGAGGAACTATTTTTGCTGCTTGCAGGATATTTTTCAGGGAAGGGTTTTGCAGAACTTGACAAAGTAATTTTGACAGCTTATTTGGGGATTTTGGCAGGAGACAATATCTTGTTTTTTTTATACAAGAGAACAAGCTATTTGCATAAGTCTTATACAAGATATATAAAGTTCAGGCTTAAAAAATGGAAAAAATTTATGAAAGAGCATCATGGAAAGAGCATTTTTTTATTAAGGTTTATTTTGGGAGTGAGGTTTGTAGGGCCTTTAATGGCGGCAACTATGAAAATTAAATGGAGCACTTTCCAGATTTATAATTTTTTTGCTGTCTCTGTTCTTGTTCCTTTGTATATTTTAATAGGATATTTTTCAAGCAATTTTTTTGCTGTTGTAATAAGGGATGTTTTGATTGCAAAATATATTTTACTAAGTTTGATTGGATTAATTATCATATTACCTTATTTATTTTTCCTGAAAAGATTTTTTAAGAATTAGAACTTTTTTCTAAGTTCCAGACCAGCACAAATAAATGACATCTGCATCAAAATCTGAAATAATTCTTTTGACGCTTCAAGAACTTCCCCTATATTTTTACTGTTTTTTATTTTGTAAAAGTATGTATTGCAGGAGTTGAGCAAATTTGGTAAATTTCTTATTCCTAGACCCTTGGCTACCAGATCCTTTACTTTATTTCTGTTTATTCCTGTACACTCAGAAATATCCTTTATAGCTTTCGTAATTGCTTCATCTAGGTTTCTCAAGAACACGAAATCGTAAGGAGCAAGATCTTTTTTTCCTGTTGTTTCGGAATCTCTATACCTTTCAGTTAATTCAACAGCAGCAATATTTATTTTTTTCATTGATTTTGTAAGAAGATCAATCAATAATTCATCTTTTTCTTCTTCCATATTGCTCACCATTCAAATAATTTGTAATTTTTTTGTTTATAAAGATTTATATCAGGAAGATTTTGAATCCTGTCCTGAACAAGTAAATTACAGTGCCAGCAACTAGAGGGACTATGAAATTATCATCTATGTCTGAGACTCCAATTTTAAACCCTGCTCCCTCTACTATCATTGCAAACAAACTTGCAAAAAAGCCTTCTGTTAGATTTACGAATACTATAGAGCCAAGAAAAGCAAATAGCATTCCTGCCAAGATACCCTCCAGTTTTTTTAAGCCATTGAATGCTAATTTTGTTTTTCCCAGAAACTGGCCGACTAAATAAGAAACTGAGTCTCCAAATGTCAAGATCATTATAGATGCCAGGGCTATATCTTCTGGAAACAACTTTATTGCCAACAAAGCGCCTCCTAAAAAAAAGATCATTCCTTTAAACGGGAATTTTTTAATGTATTTTTCTCTCTCAAAGTTTTTTAATAAGAAATTTGCTATGGGCAACTTGAATTTCATGCTTATTAAAGATATTATTCCAAAGAAAATTATAAGGAAGAAAATGTATTTTTGTGTCAAGATTCCATAGTTATATGCAATTACTATAAACAAGCCTGTAAATAAATGAGCTATTTTTCTCTTGACTTCTAAATTATCCATCTTGATTTATATTAAAAAAGCCTTATTATATTCTTTCCTATTATCAGGCCTAGTATAATTCCCCCAATTATGTCAGACAAGTAATGCACCCCCAAATATATTCTTGAAAAGGCAACCAACAATGAAAGGAAAAGCCAGATGTGTTTTATTTCCTTAAATTCCTTATAAATTATCGGGAGCAGGGCAAACATTATTATTGTGTGGCCTGAGGGAAAAGATGATGATGCTGTTTCTATTAAGTTTATTAAAGGCCTAGGTCTTTGAATTATTAGTTTTAGGATGTAAACCAGAAAACCAGCTGACAAAAAAGACAACCATAGTTTTGCAAGGTTTTTTAGTTTATTGCTTTTGAATAAAGGTATTATAATTATTATTAGTGCTAGAAGATAATAATTAAAGTATTTTGAGAAAAAAATAAAAAAAGAGTTTAAGATATCAATTCTAATAAATTTAATTAAATCAATAATAAACTTATCTATATAAAAACTTACGATTAAAGACATTAGCAATACTGATATTAGTTTTAAGGATATTTTCATTCCTTAGAAAGCATTATAAATTTTTATAAACTTAACTCTTTTTGATGATATATTTAAAGGTTCTTGGGATTAGACTTTTTGGTGCTTTATTTGCAGCTATTTTTGGAACTTACATAGTTTACTTTTTAATGACTCTGCCTACTTTTTATGCTTCTTATTTAAGCCTGATTTTTTATGAACCAATGATTTTTGGGAATTTTTTGATTATTAATGACATTAAGATGGAGTTTATTCCTGCTTGCATTGCTGCTTCTGCATATGTTTTATTTGCTATCTTAATTTTACTGACAAAGGATATTAAATTTTATAAAGGACTGAAAATGCTTTTACTTGGAAGTTTAATTTTATTTTTTGTCAACATTATAAGGATATTTATATTGGCTGTTGCCTTGATTGAATTTGACAAGAGGTGGTTTGACACTTTGCATTTGTTTTTTTGGCAGATTTTCTCAACTATTTTTGTTGTTTTGACATGGATTTATTTAACTAAGAAATTTAAAGTGAAGACAATTCCTGTTTATTCTGACTTTATGCATTTAAGGAAGATTATCGAGGTTAAATGATTTAATAAAATGTTATCGAAAATTTAATAAATATAAGGAGATAATATTGTTTATGATAGAGATAGTCCAATTATCACAGTTATTGTTAAGTATAAGTTTGGCAATTACAGCATTGAAGAAAGATTTTACTGTTGCAACTATAATTATGATTCTTCTATTTGTTGTTTTATATTTAGTAAGATAAAGGAAAATCAAATTTGCCTAATTATAGTTTTTAGGAAAAGATTTATATATTACTTGGTATTACTAGGTAATATGGAGACTGTGAGTTTAAAACTAGATGGGAAGTTTGCTAAGAACATGGAGAGGGTTATGAAAGAAAATAATTATACTACCAAAACTGAGTTTATAAGAGAAGCTGTTAGAGATAAGATTAAGAAACTTGAGATAGAACAAGCTTTAGAAAGAGCAAGAAAGTTATTTGGTGCGTCTAGATTAAAAACTACAGATGAAAAAAGACATAAAGCTGGAGAGATGGCTGTTTTGGAATTAGAAAAGGAATTCGGTTTATAACTCTTCTGTAAAATCTTACGGAAATTTCGGAAGATTTACAATTTGCCTGGTTTTTTAATATAGTGAATGTAAATTTCTTTTAACAGAGGAATAAATGAAATAATTATTATCAATATTATGATCACGTTGAAATTATTTTGAACAAAAGGAATGTTTCCGAAAAAATAACCACCAAAAATAAAAATAGTGCACCACAACAAAGCTCCAAGAACATTGTATGCTAGGAATATAGGGTAGGACATTTTGCCAATCCCTGCTACAAATGGAGCAAAAGTTCTTATTATTGGAATAAATCTGGCAAGAATAATTGTTTTTTTGCCGTGTTTTTCATAGAACTGCTGTGCTCTTGTTAAATGTTCTTTATGGAAGAAGATGGAGTTCTCTTTGCTGAATATTTTTGGGCCGATGAATTTTCCAATATGGTAATTTACAGTATCACCAAGAACAGCTGCAAGCAGGATTACAAAGAGTGAAATTTTTATATTTAATGAATTTACAGCTGACAATGCTCCAACTGTAAACAAAAGAGAGTCGCCAGGAAGAAATGGAGCTACAACAAAGCCGGTTTCTGTAAAAAAAATTAGGAATAGAAAAAGGTAAGTTAGTGTAGGATACTCCTGGATTACAATCTGAAGATATTTGTCCAGATGAAAAAGAATGTCTATTAATTTTACTCCCATATTAAGCTAATGCTCGTTCTTAAACTTTCCCTGCATTACAATAAGATCTTCTGTTGTTAATTTTCCCTTAGTTCTTAGTTTTTCTTCCACCAGCCTTGATTTTTCTTCAATGATTTTTTCCTCAATTTTCTTTCTTTCTTCTTTTCTATTGCTTTCAATTAAAGACGGATTTATTTTGCTCATTTCTGTAAGTTTTAAATTTAATTCAGTTGTTATTGCTTCAGAACTTTTATCCATTTCGTCTAATTCTTTCTGCTTGTCTTCCTGTATTTTTCTTAACTTGTCAAGCTGCTTGAACAAATCACGGAACTGCTTGTTTTCTTCTTTGTTTAAATTTAGAATTTCTTTTACCTGATTGTGGAAAGAGTTTGCTTTTTCTCTTTCTTCTTTTATGTTTTTTGATATTTTTTCCTCTTTTTCACTTATTGAGAATAAGGAACCTGAGTTCTTAAAATCAGCTTTAAGCTTTCTTATTTCACCCATTAATTTTTTCTCTTTTTCAAATGATATTACATCTGTTTGAATTTTAGTTTCCAGCTGATCAATTTTCTCTTTTATCGCCAATGGATTAAGTTTTATCTTGAATTTCTTTTCTATTTCCTTTTTTTCAGTATTTAGATCTTTTAGAGAGAGGATTAAATCATGCACGTTTTTATTATGCAGTTCCCTTTGTTTTTTTAATTCTTCTAGAGTATTTGTAAAAGAGGATTTTTTGCTTTTGAACTCCTTTACTTTGTTTAATGTGTTTCTGATGTCTGATCTTGTTTTCTGGAGGTCTTTTATTTTTTCTCTTTTTGTTATACTAGAACTGTTTAATTTACTTCTAAGTAGATTAATCTCTTTCTTTAATCTAATTATGTCAGCTTTCTCCATATTAAAAAATGAACTGAGGCCATCAGCTTAAGGTTAAATGTAATTGCTTATAGTTAACCAAAGAGCGCACCGAGGCCCGCTGCTGCGGCTTCTTCAGCTTTCTTTTCTTCTTCAGCTGATTTCTTTTCGTCTTTCTTTGTTTCTGCTTTTGCTTCTGTTACTGGAGCTGCGACTGGCATTGCTGCCTGCTTTACAACCTCGTCAATATTAACTCCGTCAAGAGCTGCCAACAAGGCCTTAGCTTTCATTTCATCTGAATGACCGCCGGCAGATTCAATTACTTTTTTTACTCTGTCAGCTGTCAATTCTGCTCCTAGTTTGTGGATCAGCAAAGCTGAATATACATATTCCATATATTTTTCCTCCTATTATATTTCTCCTCTAATTTTTTTATCAGTAAGCTGCCTTAAAAGATCTGCTGCTCTCTGCATTTCATCTTTTTCAGCATTTACTGGTTTTGCTTCTATTTTATCGTGATGTTTAAGTTCTTCTTTTAACTCTTTTTCTGCTTCTTTCTTTTCATTGATTTTTTCTTCTTTTATGCTTTCTGTCTTTTCTTCTTCCTTTATTTCTTCTGGTTTTTCTTCCTTTGTTTCAGAAACTTCTTTAGTCTCTTCTTTTTTAGTTTCTGGTTCACTTGAAGAAATTGAATCTAGATTTGGAATTTTTGTTTCCAAGGCCATTGCTTCTAACTGGGCTTTTTTCAACACAATTTCTATAGTTTCCTTTGTCAAGTATGAAGTGTTTACTGCAAGATTAATTGCTTCGTGATATGCCTGCACTAAGGAATCAAGGAATTCTTTTTCATCAATATCCAAAACTTCTTTTGTCAGTATTTCCCCGTTTTTAAAAGTCAATATAAGATTTAAGCCAATTTCCATTGGCTCAATGCCTAATTTGCTTAGAATACTTGCTGTTTTTTGATTTATTTCTTCACCTTCTTTAACTAATAATTTATTTTCTTTAATATGGATTTTTCCCTCCAAGACTTGGGTTTTAATGCCTAATTGTCCGAATTCACCAATCATAGGACCGGGAGTAAATTGTGTAGGGCCTGCTGCTATTTCTATGTCTTTATTTGCTGTCTGGCCTGGTTTTGCAAACGCGCTTGACTTATTTTTGTTTAATGTTTTTTGGAGCTTAAATTCATCTTCATTAGTCATTAACAAGGCTGGTGAGCCTTTAATCATTTCATTTAATTTTGTTATTCCTGGTTTTTCTTTTTCTAACTGCGAGAAAGCTATTTTTATCAGCCTTTTTTTAGTTGTTCTTATTTTTACTTTACCAGTCAACTTGTGCTTGATTTTTATAAACTGGTCTGCTGGAAGATTTTCCAAGTTAAGGATGCCAAGGACATTATAGTTTCTAACTAAATCTTTTATATTTTCAACTTCCTGCTTTTTCTTTTCACTTACACGAGCTACTTGTACTTGCATTTAACCCTTTTCACAAAAGCGTTAACGGAAAACGCTATTGCTCCTCCTTGGTTTTAACTTTTGGTTTTTGAATTAATAGTGATAATTCTTCCTGCTTGTATTCTTTTTCTAAATTAATTGGGGAACCCATTGACATTTTTATTATAACACTTTTTACGTTATTTTTTTCCTGAGGCAAGGAATGCAGGACTGAGTTGTAAACATGAAGGAAATTGTCTGCTATTTCTTCATCTTTCATTGTTTCATTTCCTATTGATGCTTTTACTGTTGGCTCATTTTTAGTTTGTAATCTTATTGTGTTTCTTAATTTATCTGTTAATGGCTTTAATGATTGAATTGATCCTGGAACTACTGCTCCTATTTTTGGATTTGGCATTTTTCCCAAAGGACCAAGAATTCTACCAAATAATGTAGCTATTTTTGGCATTATGTCTGCTTGGGCTATGAAGAAATCATATTGTCTTGCTATTTTCTTTAATTCTTTTTTCTTGTTTTCATATTTTGGAAAATTTTCCTTTAAAATTATATTTTCTGTTGTTTCTTTAGATTGCTTTTCTAGGTCATAATCAATTAAAGCACATATTTTTACTTTTTTTCCTGTTTGATTGGGTAATTGCAGGAATAAGTCTATGTTTTCTTCTGGTTTTTTTAAGTTAATATTTTTTAAGTTTATGACTAGGTCAAAACCCTGCTTAAAATTTCTTTTCTTAGAAACTTCCTTTGCTAATTTTATTGCTTCTAAAACTTCTTTCTTGTCCAATTTTAAGGCCCTCCTACGAACCTTTTGGGAAAAAGCTTCACCAAAAATGCTTTACGGAAACCCGTATAGTAGTTCAAATGGGTTAGAGTTTTGAGAAATTAAGGATTTATAAGCTTTATGTAGAAAATTATATAAGGCCTTTTTGAATTAAAAATTAGATGAATTTTAGAATATTTCAGATAAAAACTTTGGATAAAGATTTTGATGAAGAACTTTATGTAGCTCCAAATGCTGAAATGGCTGAAAGCGCTTATAGAAGACATTTTAGTGGTTTAGGCCCAGAAGTTAGGTTAGATGTAAGACATGTAGGAAATTTGGATTTTGATGCTTCAGATTCTTTGACAAGAAAAATTTGTGAATTATTGGTTGTTGGAAAAATAGATCCTTTTAGGATAAACCTTCCAGATAAAGAAACGATAAAGAATAATCTTTACAAGGAAGCAAAAAGAACTTTAGAAGAAATTGGAGAATACTTAGCTTTAGGTACAAGAGTAAAAAGAAAAGATGAGCCGAGTTTTTTAACTTTTCCTTGGGAAGTTTATGTTTTTGTTAATAGAACTGATAGTCTTTTGCTTGGAGAAGTTTGCTATACAGCTACTGGTCCTGAAATTGAACCTTTAGATGAGAAAAATACTAAATATGCTAAAGTTTGGAAATGGATAAAGAAAAGAGGTTTATTAGGACAAAGTCCAAAGGCTAGTGGAAGAATTACTAAAAAGGAAGTTTTAGAGTTGCTTGTACAAAATGTTGGTGAATTTTAGGCTATGTCTCTATGTGTTTCAAACATAAAAGCAGCTTCTTTACTGTGTTTTTTTAAGGATTTTATTGCCTGCTTAAAAATGTCATTTGATGTAACTGTTTTTTTGCTCTTTATCCATTTTTTTACGTCTTTTGTTACTTGTTCACAAATCTTTTCAGTTTGTCTTTTATCAAAGTTACAGCAGCTTAATGTAGCTTCATAACAAGAACCATATACTTTTTTTTCATCAAATTTTTCCTTATGACCTTTTCTTTTTACAATGTGCTCAACCATAAATCTTTTTAAGAAAAAGCTTTACCAAAAATAAGAACTAACCCTTTAACAAAGCGTTAACGGAAAGTTCTTATAATTTTCTAACTTTTTCTTTTTACCTCCTCTTTAACCGAAATTAATTGTTCCATTTGCTATTAAGATTAACAACCAACCCATTGAGATTAACAGTAAACCTGCCATTAGCCTCATATAGGACCTGTTTTCAAATTTCCATTTTTTAATATCATATAGTTTTTTTCCAGCAGCTACTAATAATAAAATAATTATTAAAGGCAGCACAAATATGATATTATATAAAATCAATAACACGAAGGCTGTGGAATCAAAGTACTGGGATAATAAAGTTATAATTGCTAAATAAGGAGCTCCAGTGCACGGAAGCTCAACTGCTGAAACAAAAGCACCTAATAAAATTACTCCAAATGCTGATGTGTTTGACGCAAATTTATCCAGTTTTTTTGAAAAGTAATAAGGAATGGACATTGAGAAACCTTTGCCATACCAAAAGAAATCCTTTATTTCTATTAAACCTGCTAAAATAATTAATGTTCCAACTGTTATTGAAATATATTCTGTTACAACCAAGGGAATTTTTGTGAAGAAATAAATTAAACCTAGACCAGCCAGTAAATAAACTGATAAAACTGCTGAGATATACAAAAAACCCAAGAATAGCAATTTCTTTACTGACCTGTGTGCTCCTAATAAAACAGAGAGCATTAAAATTAATACACCGATAGCACAAGGATTAATTGAATCTATTGCGGCTGTTATTAATACAGTTGTTATTGTTGGAATATATGCTTCAACTGCCACTTAACTCACCTTTTTTTAATGATGTTTTGTAACTTTCACAGACATGCTTTGTTGTTTGCTTTTCTTCATTAAATTCTATTATTATGCAGTCTCCTGGAGGAACTGCTGTATATGGGGAAATTACATGGTCACCATAATTTTCCAGTTTTTCCTGCCTGTAAATCCAATTTTTTGTATTTTCCGGATTAATTACTTTTAACAAGAATGCTTGGGTAGATGCTTTTTTCCCATTGCATTTGTTGATTAATAATTTTTCATTATCATGATTTATGAATACCCAATGATCTTTTTCTATTTCTGCACTAACCTGATCAAAGAATTCATGCAGGGATATATCTTCTAAATCAGTTACAACGCCTTCAACATGAATTCTGTCATCATTATGCTCATGATAAACTGGAGAACCTATTCTGTTGAAAAATCCTTCTGGATCTTTTAAATCCAATTTTTCTCCACATGCCCAAAACTCAAAATCAGCATGCCAATGAACAGGGCCTTTTGTTATTGAATTTACATTTAAAGAAATTGTTGAATAAGCTAAATAAAATGTAGTTGCTAAAGTAATTAAACTTATTAACATGAATAAAACTTTTCTTTCATTGTTTTTTAATTTATTTTTATACAATGAATAGCTTATTAATAAAATAATTAAAATTAAGGAAATTGAAGTTAATTGAAGAGAATAATCGAGACTTTCTCTTTCTCCGCCATGCGCCAGAGCATTATTTAACAAGAGAATTACAAATAAGAGAATTAAAATTTTACACCTCATTTTATTTTATATATATTTTGAAGAATATATAAATTTAAGTATTTGAAATCAAGTTTTAAAATAAAATGCCTGGGAGATTAGAACCTGCTGATTTAAGGAAGACAGGAACTTGTTTTAATTTAATTGGAAAAGTTGGACAATATGCAGGTCTAATTCTTGGTGTTTATGGTGCTTCTAGGGCAACACCGGAATTTGGCAAGGTTATAATTGGCGGTGTCTGTTATGGATTATTTAGTTTTACAGAGCATTTAGGAAATCTGTTAAGTTATAGGGCGGAAAGTGAGCTTTTGGCTGAAAAGGAAGAAGAATTAGGGAGACAATTAGGGCATTTAGAAAGAAAAATAAAAGGCAGAGTCACGGATGCTAAAATTTTAGATCCTAATAAAATGCCCGGTGCTGAAAGATTAGATGAAATGGTTAAAGGGGATTTAGAGAAAGAAATAGCAAATGAGGAAAAAGATCCAAAAAAACCAGATTCTGGAGATACAGATAAAATTATAAGATCAGGGTGGAAAAAACAAGCTTAATAGATTAAGTAAACAAACAATTTTTCAAAGAAGAATTTTTCTTCAGCTAATTTTTTGAATTTAAATTTATGTTTTTTTATTATTTTATTTACATCAGGTGTTAATGATGAAAAAACAATCAGTATTTTTCCATTTTTATTTAAGTGTTTTTCTGCTTGGGAGAGGAATTTTTCCAGTATTTCTGAACCTTTTTCTCCCCCAATAAAGTTTTTGTCATCTTTTAGATTTAAATTGTCTTCTGGAAGATAAGGAGGGTTAAAGATAATTAAATCAAATTTTTCTTTAATATTCTGGAATAAGTCTGATTTTATTGCTTTAATGCCTAATTTTTTGCAGTGTTTTACTGCTTCTATATTTATGTCAGATGCAAGAACATTTGGTGTTTTTTCTAGAGCTGTTAATGCCTGGATTCCTGTGCCAGTTCCTAAGTCAAGAACTTTTCCTTTTGCATATTTTCTTACTTGTTTTTGAAGCAAAAAAGAATCTTCAGCTGGCTTGTATAGCATAAGAATTTTACCAAAGAATCACTATAAATGCTTTTTCCCTTGATTTTTTAATTTTAACCTTGTCTTTTTCTGTTAATTTTATTATTTTCCTGTTGTTGTCAGCTGTCACAAATGCTTTTCCTCTTAACAAGGAGAATTCAACTATGCTGCCTTCATTTAAAATTTCATGAGTTCTTAAAGGGACATTATTAAATGCAAGGCCGAGACCTTTTGTGAAAGTTGTTTTTGTTATGGAATTAAAGTAGCCGGTGCTGCCAAAAACTGTGCTGACAACAATGCCGTCACCAATAAAATTTGAATTTAAACTTTTATTATTTACTTTTACATTAAACCTAATTGCTTCATATTGGTCTTTGTTTCTTATTACAATGTCGTTTATTGCTGCCAGCTTCTTGTTATTGTGAATAATATCCAGTTTTAAGTTTTCTTTTAAAGAGAACTTTTTTTGATTTAATTTTTTCAAGATAAAATCAATATTGCTTAAATTATAGATAGAACATAATTTACAGATGCTGTTATCTCTAACTAATAATTTTGGTATTTTCGGGTATTTTCTTTCATTATAGAAGTAAGTGCCGTCACCACCAACGCTAATTATTATTTCGGGATTTCTACTTAATTTCAGGTTTTTATATTTTAGAATTTTTTTGTTTACAAAAGAAACGCTCTTTTTGTTTCTTCCTAAAACCAATATTTTTAGCATTACTTTTATAAAACTAGGATTGTTAATAAAGCTTATGGCTACTTTTGTTGTAGAGCATTTGGATGGAAAATTATGGAGATGGTGCTTGATTGAATACAAGCATATATCCAGGATTGTTGGAAAAAAGAGTTTATTGTTTACTAAAGTCAAAAGCAAGGAATTAAGGAGATATGGTAAAGTTTTCAAGAAAAGCGTTTTAGAATTAAGTTTAAAAAATGCCTGTGTTTTAGATCCTGACGCCAAGAAGACTTTAACTCCTAAGGATGCCAGGAAATTTAAGTATTTTATTTTTGGGGGGATTTTAGGGAGCTATCCTGCCAAGAAAAGAACCAATAAAGAGTTAACAAGGAAATTGAAGTTTACAGCAAGAAATATTGGGAAAAAGCAGTTCAGCACTGACAATGCTGTTTACGTTGTCAGGGAGATTCTGAAAGGAAAAAAATTAAAGGATTTAAAGTTTAAGGACAAGATTGAAATACAATTAGGGAAGCATGATTCTGTTATTCTGCCCTACAGATACTTAATTATGAAAGGAAGACCACTTATTTCTGAAGAATTAGTTAAGTATTTGAAAAGAAGGAAAGAATTTTAGAGCTTTTATTGAGCTGCTATTAAGAATTTTAAAAAAAAGCAAAATTATGTTTTAATTATTTTTGCTGGTCTTTTTCAACTAGTTCATTTAATTCTTGTGTCAACTGTTCTGAGTACGTTGCTGCTTTAGTGAGCTCTTCTTTTACTGCTTCCTGGGATTTATTTACATTTTCTACCTGCACTTTTACCAGCTTAATTGCTTCTTCTACTGTTTTTGTCACTAGAATGCCTGCACCAACGTTTACCATTACATTTCCAGGATCTGCTAGTTTACTATTAACAAAAATCCCTGAACCTATAGAAGAAAATATTTCTGAATCTTTCTTAATGTCATTCATTTCAATTAAAGAAGTTTCAAGACTTGTTAATTCTGCCAACTGCTGCTGGAGCAACATGAATTGTTCCTGGACTTTTTTTATCTGCTGATTTAGAATTTGAAGTTCAATATATTTTTGCTGAATTTCCTGCTTCATTTAAACCCTTTTAGAAAAAGTGTTTACGGAAAACGACTATTTCTTGGCTCCTTTTTTAGTTTTTTCTGCTTTTGCTTTTTTTGGCTTTGTTTTTTTAGGCTCTTTTTTTACCTCTTTCTTTGGAACTTCTTTTATTTGAACTTTTTCTTCCTTTTTTAATTCTTTTTTCTCAGGAAGAGCTTTTAGCTTTTTCTTTTTTTCCTTAACTTCATAACCAAGAGCTTTTAACTCACGCTTTATTGTTTCTGTTGATTCATTTTTTTTAATATCTAATTTTTTATCCAAAGTTTTTAAGTGAAGAACATTGCATTTTCTTCTTTTTAACTGGCCGTCTATCAAGACAAAATTTTCATCTAATTTATCTATAATAACACATACTGAACCTGCTTCTCTTCCTGCTGTTTTTACACATAGTTGACCAAGTTCTAAAGGCAGTTCTTTTAGGTTTTTGAATTTTTCAATTATTTTTTCTCTAGAACATTTTGAGCACAAGTTTCCTCCAAAAGGCCTGGAAACTGTTTTTTGCGAGTATGGAAGATTTCTGAAGACAAACGGTCTTTCTCTTGGTATTCCTTTTAAATCATGACCACAAGAACCGCATTTTGCTATTGACGGCTTTCTTTTTATGTAATGAACTGCTAAATTATTTCCAGGTGTTCTTACCTGGATTCTTCTTAAGCTTCTTGTTGCCTGAGGTTGAAATGCCATTTTAGTGTATTTTTAATAATTTTCTTAAGGCTATGTTAAAGATTATTGAAAACAAGATATATGAACCGAGCCATCCCAAGCTTATGCCGAATGGCAATGTCAGCAATTTTACTCCTGGAGGAAAAGCTTGCCTTAACCAACCAAAGATAAACAACAAAGGAAGCAAAGTTACCAATGTTGCTGGAAGCGAGTGCTGTAAGTATTTTAAACTTGTTTCCATTGATCTTTTTTGTATTTCTATTAGTTTCTGGGGGTCATTTTTAAACTTTTGCATTTCTTTTTTAAAATATTCTGTGTCTTCTTTCAAGGATTTCATTGCATGCTGGTTTGTAAAAAATTTCATAGCCAGGTTTACTATTAAAGTTAAGATAAATGAGATTATAATAATGTTCCAAGGATTTCCTAAGGAAATTATTGGTCCGAACAAGAAATTAAAGAAACTTTCTAATGCCATTTTCACTCCATCATTTTTCTGAAAGCGGGATTCATGTCTGCCATGTGCTGCTTACTGATATCTTCATATAATCTGTATATAATCATTACTGTCAGCAAGATTCCTGTTCCACTTGACAATGCTCCGAGCAAGTCTGCTGTTGCTGCCAACAACCCAACTGCTACTGCTCCCATTACAGTTAAAGGAGAAATGTATCTTTCTAATAATCTTTCAACAACTCTAGGGTCTCTTCTAAAACCAGGAACTTGAAGACCAGAATTAATTATTTGTTTTGCCTGGGAGGATGCATCCATTCCAGATGTCTGGACCCAGAAAACTGAAAATATTATAGAACCAATTACAAAAGAAAGTATGTAAACCAAGGATTTAAGTATTAAAATTGGATGGAAACTGCCACCTAAAATTTCTGCTGGCAGATTAGGAGCAAAAAGCCAGGCAACTAGGCCAGAAACTGGAACATTGCCTGCAAATGTACCTAACAATGGAATGCCTTTGCTTTCTAATAATCTTGCCCATAATTGAATATTTGCAAACAAAGCAGCTATTAATATAACTGGAATATTTGATGTGTAAATGAATTTTAAAGGCCATCTTATGCCATGACCTCTGATTCTTCCAAAGCTTAATGGAATTTCCACTTTCATAGATTGAGCATATGTTGCTATAAGGAAAATTAAAATTGTGAATACAATTAACAAGGCTGCTAGAAAAGCTTCTCTAGGATTTCTTCCTATTAAGGATAACAAGAAAACCCATAACTGGCCGACTGGACTTTCACCTGTGCCAAATGCAAATGTTCCTGCTCTTGTTAAAGGAGAGAAAATTCTTATAAAAATCTGGGAAGAAACACCAGCTGCTATAAACAATGAAATACCAGAACCAAAACCCCATTTATTTAAGACTTCATCCATGAACAAGACCACCATGCCACCAACAAACAACTGGAATATTAATATTAATTGAAGATAAAAGAATGTTGATTGAAGCAAATTTTGAGCAGGAGCAAGACCACCTAAAAGCACGTAAACTATAGCTTCAAAAATAATGAAGAATACTGCTGCTATTTTTTGGACACCCTGGAATTTTGTCCTGCCTTCTTTTGTTGTTGTGTCAAATTTCAATATTTCAGAACCTACCAACAACTGGAGAACTATGGATGCTGTAACTATCGGGCCAATACCCAAAGATAAAATGCTGCCAAAGCTTGCCCCCAACAATATTGACAAGGATTCAAATTGAGATAATGCGTTTTGACCAAGACCATACAATGGAACAACACTAAGAATATAGAAGGCTGCTAAAATAGTTAAAGTCCACTTTAACTTAATATTGAAAGAAAGGTGTTTTTCATCTGGACCTTTTACTTCTGGAAGCTTCCTTATCCAATTGTCGAGAATACTCATTGTTCTAAAACTTGTCCACCTGCTTTTTCTATTTTTTCTTTTGCGCTTTCTGAAAATTTAGGCACTATTACAGTAATTTTCTTGTTTATATTTCCTTTGCCTAATAGTTTGTTATAACCTAGGTTTAATAAATTTATTTTGTCTTCCTTGAATTTATTTAAGTCTTGAACATTAATTGTTTTTATTTTTAACAAGACTTTTTGAGGTCTTTTAAAGCCAGTTTTTCCAAAGTAAGCGTGGCCAAATTGCTTTAAGATCATGGTTTTTCTATGGTCAGATCTTTTACCTGTGCCAGACATTCCATGGCCGCCTCGATTTCCTGCTTTTCTATGCTTTTTCTTACTACCCCAGCCATATGTATAGCTTCCTTTCTGCCTTGAATTTTTCTTTCTTTTGTTTACTGGCATGATCTTTTTAAAAAAAGCTTTACCAAAAATAAGAACTAACCCTTTAACAAAGCGTTAACGGAAAGATTCTTATCAACTCCGATGAACTTTTTTCCTCCTAAATCATTTTTTGAATTAAATCATTTATTTTTTCTTTTCTATAGCCTAATGAACCGCCTAATGAATATGGTTTTTTTGTCCCTGATTTTTCAAAACCACCTTTTGGCGGGCATAATTTGAAAAAATTTTTTAAACCAGGAATATCCTTGAATTCTTTTTTTGAATTTAAGAACTGCTCTGAAAATTCGTCTAATGATAATTTTGTTTTGTCTTTGACATAATTTTCTGAGAATTTTTCTTTTTTTGTGATTTTACCTCTTTTAACTAACAATAATTTTAAAGTTTCTTTGTTAATTTCACCCCATGTGACAAAGTCATTTATTTTCTGGATTATGCTAGCATAATTTTGAGAAGAAGAAACTATGGTGCATGTAAATTTATTATATAATCTTAATAATTTAAATGTGTCCTTAATTTCCTTTTTTATGTTTACTTGTCCAGCAAGCCTGACAATAGCTAATCTCTTGTTTTCCATTTTTATGATATGACCTCTGGAATTTCTTCTCTTACTTTATGCTGGGTTTTTGTTGAACTTAATTTTTTCAAAGCATCGAAACAAGATGAAATAAGATTTAGTTTTGTTCTTGACTGGCCGAAGGTTCTTGAATAAACATCTTTAATGCCTGCAAAATTTAAAAGCTTGGCACATTCTTTTTCAACACAAAGGCCTGTTCCTTTAGGAGCTGGCAAAAGCTCAATTTCAACTGAACTTGTTTTTGCACTTACTGCAAAAGGTATAGAATGAGAACCTTGGCAACTGCATTCCCAGGAGCCACAACCATTTTTAATTTTCATCAAATTTAACTTTGCTTTTCTGACTGCTTTTTCCCTTGCCGGGACTGTTTCTTTTGCCTTGCCATAACCAAAACCAACATAACCTTCCTTGTTTCCGACAATTGCTAAAGCTGCGAACTTTGGCTTGTTTCCTTCTGCTGTTTTTTTCTGGGTCTGCCTCCAGATTGATCTTTTTCCACCGCCAAATTTTCCCTTGCTCTGACCAACCAGGATAAAATCTGTTTCTAAATTAGGGATTAAAGTATCAACAATTTGAGCTTCAAGGATTCTTAATCCTTTTCCAAGAATTTCATCTATATTAGTTATCTTCCCTTCTTTTACAAGCTTTCCCAAAGTTGTTTTTGGAGACCAGCCTGAGACTTCTTCTTTTATAACTACACCTGCTGGTAGTTCAGCTTCAGGCAGCGCTTCAATTGACAAAGCAACTTCTGTGCTTTCAAGCTTGCTTTCTTCTTGTTCTGGAAGTCTTTTCTTCTCCATTGGAACCCTTTTCATAATGCGTTCACGGAAAACCGGGAACCTTTTTTGGCAAAAAGCTTCACCAAAAAAACAGGTGAAACCTTGCTTTTACTTTAATATTTTTGCCTTAATTTCATTTATATGCTTTCCTAAATCAGGAATCTTGTACTGTTTGTTTGATTTTTCATAATGATTTATTATGTGTTTTCCTTCTAATCTATCTTGGGAAGGAAGTATTTCTTTTTTATGGGGAATGTTTAAACCAGCATCAATTGAACCTTTTAATACTGCATACAATCTTGAGCCTTTTACGCTTCTATAAAGGCCTATGTCCAAAATAACTTTTTTTATTCCTTTTGCCAGAGCTTTTTTTCCAACCAAGATACCAAGAAGATATGCTGCTGGAATATTTTTTTTAGATGACTTAAGGCTGTATTTTTTCTCCAGTTCTTTTGTAGATGCTGACAAAAGTATTTTGTCACCATTTTCATGAAATTCAATTATTTGAGCTAAAGTGTTTTTTAAGGATTTTCTTACTACTAGCCTTGGTAATCTAGATTTAACTAAGGTTAGCCTTTTTCTATAATCTGTTCTTCCGTGAATTTTTCTGTTGAACTGCATTTTACTTTCTCTTCAGGAACAAGTTGTTTTCATCCAAGTGTAATTTCAAGTGTCTTTTACTCCTGAACTGGTTTCCTTTTATCATTTTGTAGACTTTTGAGTATGTTTCTGGAGCAACAAGATTTTTAAGTTTTAACAATTTAATGAATTTTCTTTGAACACGTACTTTTGTTATCCAAGCTCTTTTTCTAGGAGTTCTTGCTGTCTTTGTACCTTTTCTTGAACCTTGGCCTTTTCTTTTTCCTTTCCTTTTTTGCAATCTTAATTTATTTGCCCTGAAAGATGAGATTCCTTTTTTTTGCTTTGCTTTTATTGCATCATCATTAATTAATTTTCTAATGTCTGCTTTTGTAATAGCTTCTTTAATATCATTCAATCTAGTGTTGTCAAACCAAACTCTGTTTTGACCTGCCTTCAAGATGTCTGCTGCTATTCTTTTCTGGACGTTTAGTTTCATAATCCTGCCTCAAGTACTTTTCTTTTTTCTTCTTTTTCTCTTAATTTTTTTTCTTCATCTGTTTCTTTCTTTTCTTCTTTTACTTCCGGCTTTTTCTCCGGCTTCTTTTCTTTTATCTTTAGTTTTTCCTTTTTTTCCTTGATTCTTTTTTCAAATTCACTTATCAAGGACTTAATTTTTTCATCTATATTTTTTATATTCTGGATTTTGAAACTTTTTTCTTTTATTTTTTTCAATAATTCAATTCTTTTTTTTGCACCAACTGTTCTTCCTATTATTAAGATATTGTCTTTAGTTACTTTTGCTAAATCATTTAAAGAATGAATTAAAATTGGAATTAAACCTTCTTTGCTTAAACCACGAACAAGCCTAGGGCTTTTATAACCAACACTGGGCTGTTTTCTTTTGCCCAGCTTCTTTTTCCTCATCTTAGAATGAATTCCCTTTGGCTTTCTCCAGGTTTTTTCAAGGTTTTTTCTTGCCGGGTATTCCTGCCTAATAAATTCTGGCTTGTTGTCTTTTATTTTTTCTCTTAATTCAAGCAATTCTGGGATTTTCATTTTAAATTTTCTCCTGCTTTTTCTATAATAAAGCAGCCGTCCTGGAATACACGCCTGTCTTTTTTTCGAATTTTAGTTGCAATTTCAATATTTGCACTAACTTGGCCAGCTTTTTCCTTGTCAAGGCTTTCAACAACAATTATGTCACCATTTACTTTTACATTCACATTTTCTATTATATTTGCTGTTCTAGGGACTTTTTCCCCTAAGAAATTTTTAATTATGACTTTGTTTTTTTCAACAGAAACGCTCATAGGAAAGTGCCCTGAGCAAATTTTTAGCTTATATGTAAAATTATCTTTCACACCTTTTGCCATATTGTCGAAAATTGAAACTCCTGAATTAAGGTAGTCTTTGGATTTTCTGGAAAGGCCGTGAACAGAGAATTTTAAATTGTTATTTTCTTTTGTTAATTCAACTTTTAATGGTGTGAAGTTTTTTTGGATCTCTCCTTTTGGGCCTTTTATTTTTAGAATATTGTTATTTAGAGAAACTTCCACGTTTTCCGGGATTTCAATTTCTTCAAAAAGCTTTTTTTCTTTCATCTTAATAAACATAAGCAATTAATCTTCCGCCTAATTTTTTTTCTTTTGCCTCCAAATGAGTCATAACGCCTTTTGATGTTGAAACTATCAAGAAACCAAAGTCCTTGGCTGGAAGATATCTTTTCTCGAATTTTTCATATTCTGTTTTCTTTATATTATACCTAGGTTTTATAGAACCGCATTTGTTGATGTTTCCAAGCAAATGGATTTTTGCATGGCCACCTTTTATATTTTCTGTGTATTCAATTAAGCCAAGGAAATTGTTATTTTTCATTATTTCAAAAATAACTTTTATTGTTTTTGATATTGGTTTAACTAGGCAAGACTGTTTTCCAACTTTTTCTGCATTCAAGATATTTGAGAGTGCAGTTGACAATGTGTCGTTCATTGACATTTTAGCTGTATTTTTTGAATCCTATGTCTCTCGCTATTTCCCTAAAGCACTGCCTGCATAATTTTAGGCCATATTTGCTTATATGGGCTCCAGTTCTGCCGCATCTCCTGCATTTATGATTCATGTCTCCAACTGACCTTTTTTTTGGAGCATTGTGCTTTATGAACTTGTTTAATTTAGCTGGCTTGTTTTTCAGCTGCTTAAAAACTTTTTTGTAATTGCTTGTTGTCATTGTGAGACCTCTAAAGAGTATTTTTTGTTAATGAAGTCAATTGCTTCCTGTTTTGATATTCTATGCTTCATTGGGATTTTTCTTTTCATTATAGCTCTTTTTTTAATTCTAAAACCAGGCCTCTCCAATGTTACTGAAACATCAAAGCCTATAATTCCAATTGAAGCATCATACTGAAGGCCGGGAATATCAAGATATTCTGGAACCCCGAATGAAAAATTACCCTGGCTGTCAAATTTCAACAGTGTTACTTTTTCCTTGTTAGCTACAAGTATTCTTTGCAATAATTCTTCTGCTTTCTTTCCTCTTATAGTTACTTTACATCCTATTTGCAAACCAGGACGAATGTCCCAAGTAGGAATTCTTTTTTGTGTTGTTGTTGGAACTGGCTTCATGTTTGAGAGTTTATTCAATAATTTAAGGCCTTTTTCCAGTCTTTCACCTGGCCCGCCTGTGCCTATGTTCAAGGTGATCTTCGCTATCCTGATTTCTTTCATTTTGTTCATTTTTCAAGCACGAATGAGTAGTCTGCCAAGGTCTCATGAGTTTTGTTTTCAATTTTAAAAACAACAATGTCTTTTGAGAATCCCGGGGCTTTTTTTATATCTACTAAAGTTCCTTTGTTTCCAATGTGTTTTCCGCCTGTCAAGTAAATTAATGCGTTTTTTTCAAATTTCAAGTGTTTTACAATTTTGTTGTCTTTTAATATGACAGAGTCGCGGACTTTATAGTTATCTTTGTCAATTATTAAATTTTCACCATTGTAAAAGTTTAACTGTGTTTTTTTCTTTTTAAGTGTTTTTTTACCTATAATTTTGCAGATTTTGTAATTGCTTTCTTCTTTGTTAACTTCCTTTAAATCTAATTTTCCCTTTAATGAGTAAACTACTTTGTAATGTTTGTTTAAGTCTGGTATAGATAAAGTGTCAAATATTCCAACTGGGAAATCAAACTCTTTTCTTACTTTATTGTTTATAAGAACTTTATTGTTATTCAGGATTATATTTATTTCCCTTTTTTCTTTTCCTATCTTTAGTATTTCCCTAAGTATTACTCCTAAGGGCATACTTTCTTCTAATTTATGAGGGCCTGGAGATGGTTTTGTGATAAAGGTAGTTGTCTTTCTTTCAACAGGCCATGTACTTGGTGCATTGATTCTTTTTAAGTGCGTCATTTTTTTGTTCCTATTATTTTTTCAACGGATTTTTTCCTTTCCTTGTCTTCCAGATTTAATTCTTTGATAAGGACATTTGAAGGATGAATTGGGTAAAAAGATTTTGTGCCGTCTTTTTTTGTCATTTCAGCTCCATCAATATAAATTCTTAATTTTCTCAAGTTAACATTGTTAATCAAGCCTAATTTTCCCTTGAACTGGCCTCTCATTATTATCACTTTGTCTCCTTTTTTTACTGGAAAGTTTCTTCTCTTGTATTTTTTAATTAATTCTTCTGACAAATGAGAGGACATCATTTTTTGTTTTATGTTAAATGGAGCGTTAGCTATGTATTTTCTCTGCTTTCTAGGCTGAGTACTTGATATCCATTTCTTTGAAAATGCGTTTTTCATTTATACAACTATGCTGGCAACTTTGGCGACTGCAGGCCATCTGTCAGCAACCTCCTTAGCTATTGGGCCTTTGAACATTGTTCCTTTTGGATTTCCTTTTTCATCTTTTAATATTATGACTGCGTTGTCTGCAAATTTTATTCTTGTTCCGTCTTTTCTCCTGTATTCTTTTTTCTGCCTAACTACTATTGCTGGAACTACTTGTTTCCTCATTTCTGTTTCTCCTTTTTGAACAGCAACCCAGATTAAATCTGAAACTCCGCAAGAAGGCTTTCTTCTTCTTACTGTTTTTGAACCTTTAATAGATACAATTCTGACTACCTTGGCACCTGAATTATCACAGGTTTCAACTACAGAGCCATGATTCAGGCATTTTGTTACTCTTGCTTTAAGCGCTTTCATTTTCTATTATCACGAAGTTTTTCATTTTTGATATTGGGCGACATTCCATTATTTTTACAGTGTCACCAACTTTTATGTCAATACAGGGAGTGGAGTGAACATGGATTCTGGATCTTCTTTTTTCAAATCTTTCATATTTCTGCAAGTAAAACAACCTAGGAAATTCAACGTGAGCTGTTTTTTGCGAGGAAATTTTTGTAACTTTTCCTGTGAAGAAGTTTCCTCTAATTTTCAAGCCTTTATGAAAAGGACAGTGCTTATCATCACAGCTTTTAGCAGGTGATTTCAAATTTATTCCAGTGTTTGATATTTCTTGTTTTTTCATTTTTTTAACCTGTCTTCCGGCCTTCCAACCAGGATTTCTCCATTTACTTTTATTTCATGATTGTCTTTGAAAATCTTTAATGTAACTTGGTCTTTTACAAGTGTTAAGGATTTTTCAGGAGTTTTAACTACCAAAGTGTTTTTTGTTTCATCCACTATTGTGCCTTGAATTCCGATCAAGTTCTTGTTTTTTGATTCTATTACTTCCATTTTCAATCCTATCAGTTCATGCCTTAAAAAATCCTTTAAGTTCATGTTTAGTTTGTCTCAATTGCATCGGCTGAAAACCCAAGCCTGATGAGCTCTTCCTTTGTTTTTTCTGTGTGTTCTCCCTGGAGTTCAATTGTGTCTCCTTTTACTGTTCCTCCACATGCAAATTTTGATTTTAATTTTTTAGCCAAATCCTTAAGGTCAATTTCCTTGTTGTTAATGCCGTAAACAACTGTGATTAGTTTTCCGAATTTTCTTTTTTCAGTTTTAACTTTTATTCTTTGTCCTTCCTTTGCGATTGTCTGGCAGACGCAAAGGTCTTTTGGCAAGCCACATTTTGAACAAATTTCGTTCATTTCTTTTTAGCAACCTCCACAGACTGAGTCTGGTTTTTTTGATTCATTAATGTCAATATTCTTGCAATTGTTCTTCTTGTATTTCTTATTAAAGCGGGCTTTTCAAGTGTTGTTCCTCTGGCCCTTTTAGCATTTAAGACAATTAATTCTTTTTTAAGTTCAACTAGTTTTGACTTAAGGTCTTCATTTTTCATTTCTCTTAATTCATTTATTTTCATTTTCTATTTTTTCTTCTTTTGGAGCTTGTTCAGAAGCTTCACCAATAACGGGAGTTTCTTCAATTGGTTCTTCTTTAAGCTCTTCTGTTTTTTCTTCAACTTTTTCTTTTGTTTTTCTTGTTCTTTTTTTCTTTGAAGCTTCTTTGAGAGCCTCACCAGGAACTTCTTCCTTTGATTCAGTTTTTAGTTCTATTTTTGCTTCTGCTTGTTCCAATGGTTTTTCAACTAACACATTTTCTTTATTTAAAACCAGGATTTTATCTGGGAGTACTACGTCTGGTGTCATGATACTTACTTTTATTCCTATTATTCCGGATTTTAATTTCGCCTGGGCAACTGCTTTTTTTACTTTATCTGATGCTATATAGCCAGATTTTTTCAAGTGGCCTGCTTTAAATCTCCATGATCTTGCTCTTGCGCTAGGGACTTTTCCTGAAATAACTATTTCTGCTCCGAGGGCACCTGAATTGATAATGTCCTGCAAAGTTTTGTAGCCTACTGACTTAAATCTTTTTGAACCAAATCTTACTAAAGTTGAACTAATTCTGTCTGCAACGAAGTTTGCATCAAGCATGGGATTTTGAATTTCACCAATTTCAATCTGGGGGTTTTCCATGCTGAATTTTTTCTTTAAAACATTTGTTAATCTTCTGATATTTTCCCCTTTTTTTCCAACAACTAAGCCGGGCCTTGTAGTAAAGATAACAACTTTTTCTCCTAAAGGAGTTCTTTGAACTTCTATATGAGAAAATCCTGTCCCAGTAAATTCTGCCTTGACATATTCATGGATCTGGAATTCCTTTATTTTCTGACTAACAAATTGTCTTTCAATCATTTTTTAACTTCCTTTGAACCTTCTTTAGAAGAAGCTTCACCAAGACTTTTCTTTGGACTTTCTTTAGAAGCACTTGGAACTTTTTTTGAATCTGGTTTTTTCTGTTTTTCAAAAGCATAAATTTCAACATTTGTTCTTTTTTGTCTTCTTCCCCTATGCCTGCTATAATGCCATGACAATGATGCCTGGTTTGTAATTGCCTTGTCAATCTGCAATGATTCTGAGTTAAGGCCCTTGTTTCTTGCATTGCCTTCCAATGTTTTTAACAAATTGAGGAAGTGCAGAGATGCTTTTTTTGGATAAAATCCAGGACCTAAATGGCCCTTTTTATGGCCTCTCTTATGATAAAATCTTTTTAATTTTATTACTGCTTTTTCTTCTATGACTTTGTGCAATGTGTCTTTAATTTTAGAGACTTCCTTGCCTTTCATGAACATGCAGAGCTCTATTGCGTGCTTTGTTGAAATAGGCAAATTAAATCCAGATGCTTTTACTAAGTCTTTTTCTGCCATTTTAATTTACTTCTTAGGAGAAGCTCCTGCACTTGACCTTGTTGCTCCAATTCCTGGAGCAGAGTGCTGAACTCTCTGCCTTGTTGTAACAAATTCACCAAGTGCATGACCTAATTTCTCAACTGTAATCTGGACAGGAACAAATTCCTTTCCACTATAAACATAAATTGTGATTCCTAGAAATTCAGGGATAACAATCATATCCCTGCAGTGGGTTTTTACTATTTTCTTTACTTTCCCTAACTTGAATTTTTTTACTTTTTCAACTAGTTTTTTATGCGCTTCTGGAAGACCTCTTTTTAAAATTCTTCGAGGTCTTGAAGTTGTAATTAGCATGAAGTCATTTACTGTCATGTCTTTTAATTCTCTTTCATTTTTTCCTTTGTATAATGCTTCTTTTGCCATTTTACTTTCTGCCTGTCCTTCTTGCTGCTACTTTACCAACTTTTCTTCCAGGAGGAGCGTCTCTTGAGACTACTTTAATCTTTGCATGTTTTCTTCCTCTTCCTGAACCATAAGGATGGTTTAAAGCATTCATTGCAACTGCTGAAGTTTGAGGATAAACTTTTCCTCTTGCTCTCATATAATGCCATCTTTTTCCTGCTTTTACAAAAGGCTTGTCTTTACGTCCATGACCAGATAAAGTTCCTATTGTTGCCCTGCAGTCTGGGAGGAATTTTCTTTGTTTTTTTGATGGTAATTCTACTAAGATTGAGTTTCTTGTTATGGATATTATTTTTGCACAATTTCCAGCTGCTCTGCAGAATTTTCCGCCGTCTCCTGGAAAGCTTTCTATATTATATACTAATGTTCCTTCTGGAATTTGTTTTAAAGGAAGAGTATTTCCATTGTTTAAAGAAGATAACAAACCCGATTCTATTTTATCATTAACTCTTAAATTTGAAGGAGCAAGCATAAACGCTTCTTCATTGTTTTCGAATTTTATTTTTGCCAATGGTGTTGTGTGGCCTGGGCATTTTACTAAGTCAACTACCTTTCCTGTTATTTTTCCTGATTTTTCAAACTGGTCAAATTTTCTATATTTTACTTCTGCTAAAAAATGATTGGAGCGAGCTCTATATACGGGTGTTCCTCTTCCACGTCTCCTGATAATTATACGTTTTCCCATTATACTTTTACCTCTGAACCAGTTTCACTTAATATTCTTGTTAATCTACGTTTTGCCTGCATATCTCTTTCTAATTTTTGTTGAGTTATTCTTTCAATTCCAAGTAGACAGGTTGGCTTGTTTGTTATTTTACCATCTTCTTCCATTATCCAGTTGTCTAATACTAAAAAGAAGACTTCTGGTTGACTTGAGTGAAAAACATGAGCTCCTGTTGATTCTGAGAAACCTAAATACGTTGCCGGATTTTCTGGATAACCTTTTATCTTAAAGGCTTCTCCTTTCTTCAAATCTGGTTTTTTGTAATATTCTTCTACCATTTTTACATTAATCCTAATTTTGTTGCTACATCAAGAGCTATGTTATCTTTATGGAGCTTTACAAATGCTTTTTTTCCTTCTACTCCTATTAAAGTGTTTATTTTTTGGACTTTTACATGAAACATTTCTTCAACTGCTTTTTTTATTTCAGGCTTTTTTGCTTTTCTGTCTACTATGAAGACTATTTTGTTTTCTGTTTCCATTAACTTGAAACATTTTTCAGTTGCTATTGGATATTTTATTATTTCATGACTTTCCATTTAAACCTTCTTTCGGGGGTTCTTTTTTGACAGCTTCTTTTGAAGTTTCTTTTACATATTCTTTTGAAACTTGTTTTATTTCATTAAAAAATAACTTCTTTTCATTTAAAAGATCAATTGCATCTTTTGTGAAAAGAGTTAATCTTCCAGGAATTCCACCTGGAGCCAATAATTCAACATTAAGATTATTTATTAAAGTGCAGTCAATTCCCTTTATTGAGGACAAGATTCTTGAGACGGGACTTTTTTTTGCAATCACGAACAAAGGGCCTTTCTTGTTTTTGTATTTTCTTCCTCTTTTTGAGCCCTGGCCTGCTTTCACTTTTCTAATATTTATTCTTTTTAACTCGTTTTCAAGGCCTAATTTTTCAAGGAATTTTACAAGGTCTTTTGTTTTTTTAAGATCATATAATTTATTGTCAATCACTAACGGCAATGTTTTGAATAAATGACCTCTTTGTTTTACCAAGATTTCATTTGCAGATGCGCTTAATGCAGATCTGATTGCTTTCCTGTTTTCCTTTGTGTTTATTTTTTCCTTATATATTTTATAAGCTTTAGGTGGGTGAGCTCTTCTGCCTTTGTATGTTCCTGGAGCAAATGCACCAACCCAGCCAAATTGTGAACCTCTTCTCCATATAGTTTTTCTAGCTGATCTTGAAATTCCTTTTCCATATGAAGTTTTGAATTTTCTTCTTCTTCTTGACAATTTTGCTGAAACTCTCTGGCCTGCTTTTGGATAAGAACCATAAGGCTGTTTTTTATTTGATTTAATTGCCAGGAAAGCTCTTTGGATCAAGTCTTTTCTTAATGGCTCGTTAAATTGAGCAGGCAATTCTATTGAACCTGACTTACTTCCATCTATATTATATATGTCTGCTTTCATTCTTTAACCTTTAAATTAACACTTGTTATCTCGAACATTTCTGTTCTTTTTCCAGGCCTCATTGCCTCTGTCAAGACTATTGGTCTTTTTCTTACTCCGGGTAATGATCCTTTAACAAAAATAAAATCATTATTTATTAATCCATATTTATGGAAACCAGAAACTGGGTTTACTTCTTTTACATTGTTGTTTATTTTCACGATTAATTTATTATATTCTGTTCTTTTGTGATAACCCATTTTACCTGTATTTGGAACTGTGTACCTAACTTTAGAAGGATTCCATGGGCCTGGTGTTCCTATTCCACGTACTTTTTTCTTTGATTTATGCCTTAATCTTTTAACACCAAATCTTTTAATCGGGCTTTGGAATCCTTTTCCTTTTGTAACTGCGTGAACGTCTACTAACTGGTTTATCTTGAAAACATCTGAAATCTTGATTTCCTTATCCAAGAACTGTTTTAAGAACTCCAGCTTTTCTTTTGGAGTCTTTCCACCAGAGGCTATTTCAACAACTTCTGGTTTTTTTCTTTCTATTGACGTTAATGATGGTTTTGTGTAGACAACCAATCTAACATCATCAAAGTTGTCAGGAATATTGTTTAATTTTTTAGGAATCATAGTTTTTCTTTTTACTTCTTTGTCAATATTTTTTGAAAAAACTTCAGAAAGAACTTTTAAACCATCAAAATCTTGTTTGTAAAATCTTAAAGAAAGAGCTTTTAACGGGGGGCACTCAAGGATTGTAATTGGAATGGAAATAATCTGGTTTTTTGTTATTGAATTTGGAGTGTTGTCCTTGACCATTGCATGAGACATTCCAACTTTATAACCAATGAAACCAAGCAACTTTAATTCTTCTTTTTTAACCCAGTTATGGATTCTTGAATATGGTTTTTGAGCCCTCTTTCTAGGCCAGACCTGCATACTTCCCCTTCTCGGATGATGCCACTTTGACATTTTTATTTTTAAAAAAGTTTAATCCAAAACGACTAAACTTGGTTTATATTTCTTTCTAGAATCAGCGACTAATTATCGATACAGTAAGGGTACTTTTATGAGAAAAATTTGGTTTATAAAGCTATTGGTTTTTTTGCATGTTTTCTTTTAATTTTAGAATTGTTTCTTCTATTCTTTTTGTTATATCTGGCAGTTTAAGGCCTGTTTTTTCTAATTTAGTTGTATCTATAATAGCATCTACTCTTTTTACTTTTGATTTTTTGTCTAATTCTTCTTTTGGTTTTATGTTAATTTCCATTTTATCTTTGAGATTATCTTTTAACATTAGCGCTATTTTATGTGGTGAAATAGTTCCTGAATTAGTAATATTAAATATTCCTGTTTGATTTTTGTCTATTAGATGCTTAGTTGCCAGTAATAAATCATCTGCAATTGTCATGCTATTTGGATTTGTATGAAATTCTTTATAATTCAGCATTTTATGAAGTATATTTCTTGGGTGAACTTTAGAACTTAATAATAGCCTTGGTCTTAATATTAATACTTTTAGTCCTTTTTTTATTTTGTCTTGCAGTAACTGGTCTGCCCATGTTTTTGTCCACGAATAAAATGCAATTGGTTTCGGCAGGTCTGTTTCTTTGAATATTGGCTTACCGTCAATGCTTTCAAATATACAACCAGAAGAAATATGGATTAAGAAAATATTATTTTTAAGACAGACTTTTGCTACATTATCTGCACCTAAGGTATTAACTTTGAATGTTTCTAATCTATTTTCTTCACACCAGTCTGTATTTGTTTTTGCTGCTGTGTTAATTACTATATTTGGCTTGAAATTGTCAACAGCTTTCTGAACTTCTTCTTCGTTTGTTATATCTACTTGCGCTATTTCAGATTTATAGTTGTTATTATTAAAGAAATCTTTGTATAAGTTCCCTAATTGCCCATTTCCAAAGATAAGAATTTTGTGCATTTGAAAAAGTATTTATACTCGTTTTTAGTGGGTCTATGCTATTTATTAAGTTTTTGGAGAAAAATGAAAAAATTGACTTTATTGAATATTAATTTTAATGATAGCAACCATACGCTGGAGTTATTAGAGAGTTTAAAGAATTCTAATTTTAAGGAATATGACTTTTTAGTATGGGACAATAATTCTACAAAGCCAGAGGCTGCTGAAGCGAGAGATAAAATAGAGAAAATGCAGGATATTAAACTAATCAAAAACAGCAAAAATTTAGGTTTTACAGGCGGTGTTAATGGAGCTCTTAAACACATTAAGACAAAATATGTTTTATTGTTAAATCCAGACACTATAATTGATAAAGATACAATTAAGGAAATGCTAGGTCTTATTGAAGGTGATGAAAAAATAGCTTTTGTAAGCGCAGCAATTTATAATTATCATCAAAGAGACAAGATAGACTCTTTTGGCGGGAAAATGAGTTTTTTTACTGGCATAGGAAGGCCGTTGAAAATTGAAACTGAAACCAGAGAATTGAAAGATGGAGAATATTGCGATGCCTGCTGCTTGATGTTTAACAGGGAAATTTTTATAGAATTAGGCGGGTATGATGACAGGTATTTTGCTTATGCTGAAACAGAAGATGTTTTATTTAAAGCTATGAAAAAAGGGTATAAAGTTTATATAAACCCTAAGGCAAGAGTATGGCATAAACTATATGGAAGTTCTGGGGGAAAAAGGAGCAAATTTACAACTTATCATTTAGCTAGAAATAGAATTCTGTTAATGAGGAAGTATTTATCATTACCAAGATTTATGCTCTTTTTATTTTTGAATTTATTTTTAATTACTCCGGTACAAACTTTAATATTTTTGAAAAGAAAACAGTTTGATTTAATGCCGAGCTATTATAAGGGAATTTTACACGGACTTATTGGGAAATATGGAATGGCTTTTTTTGAATAGATTTATATATTAACTTATTTGGTTCTTGCATGCAAAATGATTCAAGATAAAGATTTAATTTTATTAAGGGAAGATTTAATTAAATTATCCCGGAGAATAGGTAGAGGAATTTCAGAGGATGTTTTTGGAAGATTATCTATAATAGAAAGAAAAAAACAAGTATTTAACCAAAGGACTGAAGGAAATACTTCAAAGCTCGATGCTATTGCAGATACTATTATAGTTTATGAAGCACAAAAAATAGCTCGTAAACATGGAATTCCAATTTCTATTTTATCTGGTGGAGACAAAATTAAAGAAGAAGTTAATGTTTCTGTATCAGGATCGTTACAAGATAGGGTTGTATTTTCATGTGATGGAGTTGATGGCACCACAAATGCAATGACTGATGGAATGCCTTGGGCATCTGCTTTATTTGGATATACTGACCCAACAAGCAAACCTTTAGAAGGACTTAAATTTGGGGATTTTGTTACTGGTGCTGTGTATGTTGTTAGTGGAACTTCATTTGGTACTGTAAAAACGGGAAATTTATTTTTTGCTTATGATGGATGTGATTCTGCTATATTAAATGATGTTAATGGTGGCTTGTATCCTTTATTAACAACAGAAGAAACACAAGCTAAAAATTGGACATTTGGAATAGATACTATGGCTGCCAGAGCAACATATCTGCCTGGGCCAGAAAGAGACACAAAAGGAAGCGCTAGAAGACAGAAATTCTGGCAAGCTTTGACAGGATTAATTGGAACTGCTGTAAATGATGAAGTTAGATTATTCGGGGCTGGATTAGAGCAAATGGCTATATTATCGCCTGCTACTGATAAAATAGATACAACCTTAAGTTTTTATTCTGGAAATCCAAGATTAGCTGGATGTTTAGCTGCTTACCAATTTAAAGATAATATTATTGGACCAAAAACAATTTTGAAAAAAGCTGGTGCAAAAGTTGTTGTATTTGCCGGACCGCAAAAAGGAATGGATATTGATGAAGTTCCATTACAACCACATACACATTATTTAGCTGCTGGTAATGATGAAGTTAAGAACTTTGTTTTAGATGCTTTAAAAGATTATAATCCGGATTAAAAACAAATAATTTATAAATTTAATCTATATAAAAAGTTTGGAGGGATTATGACTAGAGTTCTTGTAACAGGAGGAGCTGGATTTATTGGACACCATTTTATTAATCATTTGCTTGTAAATACTGACTGGGAAATTATTGTTTTAGATAAATTAAATTATGCAAGCTGTGGGTGGGACAGAGTAAGAGACATAAATGTTTTTAATCCTAAAAGAGTTTCTTTATTGTCTGCTGATTTTTCTCACCTTCTTGATCAGGGACTTGTAAAAGAAATTGGAGACTGCGATTATATTTTTCATATAGGTGCTGAGACGCACGTCGACAATAGTATTTTGAATCCAGAACCTTTTGTGATGAGTAATGTTGTTGGAACTATGAGATTATTGGATTTAGCAAGAACAATGCCAAATTTAAAGAAGATGTTTGTTTTTTCCTGTTATGATCAAGATACATTTGCTTTAACTAAAAATGGAATTAAAAAATTTGATGAAATCAAAGTAGATGATAAAGTTTTATCTATTAATCCTAAAACCGGCGAATTAGAAGAAAAGGATGTTGAGGCTGTAATTATTCAAGATTATGAGGGAGATATGTATCATTTTGAAAGTTCCAGAGCAGACATAAAAGTTACTCCAAATCACAGGATGTTTTTTGTTTCAAGTAAGGAAGGAATTCAAGTTGAAGAGGCTAGTGAAGTGGCAAAAAGATCAGTTGTTCATTTGCCAAGAGGAAACTGGAAGGGAGAAGATCAAGAAAATATTTTTTTAGAAGGAATCGGTTATGTAAAAACAGAAGATCTTTTTTATTTATGTGGTATTTTTATTGGTGATGGATTTACTGCTAAGCAAATAAAGATTATGGAATCGAAGAGCGGTTTGACTAAATTAGAAAGAATGGATTTGGCAAGAGATTCTGAAACTGGCAGATTTATTAATACTGGAAAGATTGGGCCAATTGAAGTTGTGACTAGTACAAGCTGGAGAATATTTTTCGATATCCCTGTTTTAGATAAAGCGAGAGAAAGGCTGGAAAACACTTTACAAAGCTTAAATATTAAATATTCTGCACATTCTGGAAAGTCAGGAGAGCATATTTATTTTTCATCTAAAGAATGGCTGAAATTTTTTGAACAATTTGGAAAAGGTGCAGAAAATAAAAACATTCCTTCATGGATGCTAGAATATGATAAAAAATATTTGAAGTGTTTATTTGAAGGCCTTATTGATAGTGACGGATATTATGGCAAAAGCCACATTCAATATACTACAATATCTAAAAAGCTTTTAAAGGATATTTGTGAACTTGGATTTAAATTAGGAAGATACCCTTTTTTTAGAAAACGATATAGTGAATCTATTTTTGAAAACAGAGTAATTAAAGGTTATGCTTATTATATTAATTTTCCATTACAAGATGTTAAAATTGGAAATAAAAATGTTAAAATAGAAAATTACAAGGGGAAGATATGGTGTCTGAAAGTAAAAGATAATAAAAATTTTATTGTTGCCAGAAATGGCAAACTAGCTTTCTGCGGAAATACTGATGAAGTTTATGGACACGCACCAGATGGTGTTGCTTACAAAGAATGGGACAGGCATAATCCAACAAATCCTTATTCTGCTTCAAAGTCAGGTGGGGAAATGCTGGCTTTATCGTATGCAAATACTTATGGTGTTCCTGTTGTTATTACAAACTGTATGAATGTTTTTGGTGAAAGACAACATCCTGAAAAATTTATACCAAAAGCATTGAATAAAATTCTTAAAGGAGAGAAAGTTACTTTACATTATTATCCTGGAAAGGAAAGACCGGGTGCAAGATTCTGGATACATGCAAGAAATGTTGCTGCGGCAATTATGTTTTTAATAGATCATGGAAAAGTTGGAGAGAAATATAATATTGTTGGAGAAAAAGAAGTTGATAATTTAGAGATTGCAAAAATGATTTCAAAAATTACTGGCAAAGAGTTAAATTATGAAATTGATGATACTTATATGGACAGACCAGGACATGACTTAAGGTATGCTCTTGATGGAACAAAAATGAAAGAAATGGGTTGGCATATTCCAATTCCATTTGAACAGTCGTTTGAAAAAACAGTCAGATGGATGGTGCACGAAAATAATTTAAGATGGCTTGATATCAGCACTTATTCTAAACTTGTGAATGGAAAAAATGCCATGCAAAAAGTTGCACTTCAATCTATCAAGTAAAACTTTTTAAAAAATTTAATCAAAAGTAATACTGAATTATTAACCAAGTAATAAATATATTTTTAAACTAATTCTTTTCTAAAATTTAAATGTTACAAACAATTACAAAAGAATTAATTGAAGAAATGGCTGAAAAAGCCAGAACAAGTCCGAGGAAGAGGGCGCTAAAATGTTTGCATACTCCTCCAAAAGGACCTGAAGATAATTCTTATGAACCACAAAGACTAGTAAATGCTTTTCAAAGAGACACTTATGCACAACCACACAAACACGGAAACAGAGATGCAAATGGAAATGAGGATCCTAACAATCCATCTAAATTAGAAACGTTTACAGTTTTAAAAGGAAAGCTTTATGTTGTATTTTTTGATGATCAAGGACATTTAAGAGAAGAAATTTTGCTTTCAAATGATTTAATTCCTTATGTTGAAGTTCCACCAGGAACATGGCATACTGTAGTTGGAGAATCAGAAGTTTCTGTTGGGTTAGAAGTTAAAGTTTTAGATCCAAGCAACCAACAAAGTCCGACATATAATATGAGAACTGATAAATTCTTTGCACCTTGGGCTCCAAAAGAAGGAACTCCAGAAGCTGTTCAGTATTTAGAAGGTCTAAGAAAAAGATTAGCTATTTTTAGAGCATAAATTTATAGATTTTTATTAGTAAACCTTTTTAAATTAAGACTTCTTAGTATTTAAGTGAAAAATGAGGTATGATTTTGTAGTTTTGGGCGCCACTGGCATGCAGGGCAGGATTGTATCTAGAGACTTATTAGAAAATGGATTTTCTGTTTTAATGTGCGGGAGAGACAAGCCGAGAGTAGACCAAATTTTAGACAAATATGATAAAACTTCTTTTCAATATGTTGACATAAATGACAAGAGCCATGCTTTGGATGTTTTGAAAAAATCAGGAGCTAATGTAGTTGTAAACTGCATGGAGGGAGATTTTAATTTATTAGCTTTAGAACTTTCAATGAAAGCAAATGCAAGCTGTCTTGACCTTGGGTCTGAAATATGGATGACTAAGAGACAATTAAAATTAAATGATTTATTAAAAAGAAAAGGATTAATTTCTATTACAGGATGCGGGAGTGTTCCGGGTGTTGGAAATGTAATGCTGACTCATGCTGCAAATAAATTAGATAAAGTTACTGACATTGATGTTGGATTTAGCTGGGACTCAAACATAAAGAAGTTTGTTGTGCCATTTTCAATTAAAAGTATTTTAGAAGAGTTTACTGATCCTGCTCCTATTGTACAGAAAGGAAAATTTATTAAGAAAACTCCTTTAGATTCTGTAATTGTTGACCATCACAGGGAAATTGGGAAGCAGAAAGAATTTTTTGTAAGGCATCCAGAAACTTATACTTTTTTCAGGTATTTTAAAGATAAGGGAGTAAAGAACATAAGATTTTATGCTGGATTTCCGCAACATTCTTTTGAAAAGATAATGGCTATGATAGATTTAGGGTTAGCAAGTTATGATGAACTTTTAATTAATGGGGTGAAAATAGCTCCTGTTGATTTTTTGACAGAAGTCTTGAAAAGAATTCAAATTCCCAAAGAATACAAGGAAGAGGAAAATTTATGGGTTAAAGTTACAGGAGAAAAGAACAAGGAGAAGAAAACTATTTTAATGGAATGTATTGTGCCGACTTTAAGTGGATGGCATGATGCTGGGTGCAATATTGACACTGGAATGCCAGCAAGCATAATGGCCCAGTTTGTGAAAAATGAAACTATTAAAGAGAAGGGAAGTTTTGCTCCTGAAGCTTGTGTACCGCCAGAACCTTTGTTCAAGGAATTAAGAAAGAGAAAAATGGTTGTTTATGAGAATGGAAGAATAATAAATTAATTCTTAGGCTGCGCTTGATAATTTAATTCCATACAACTGATTGTCTTTATAGCCTCTGAATTTATTATAAACAAGTTTGTAAAGATTTTTTATAGGTTTATTATCTGGCATGTTAATTAAGACTTTTAACAAACCAGTTTTGTATATAACTGGGTAAGCTGCTGCTACTGCAAACCATTTTTGTAGATGCTCTACTTGTTTTTTATTTTTAAGTTTTACTATCGTGGTTTCAAAGAATTTAGGACCAATGTCATTAAAGTCACCTTCTAAAAGACCACGAGATATTGCATATTCTGTTAAAGGCAAGCCAGGATAAGGCTGGAATATTGAGCACCAAGCATATAAAGGCTTACATTTTATATTCATTTTTAATGTTTCTATGTCTGTTTCTAAACTTGATTCTGGCAAACCTAAAATATTCTGCAACATGATTTTTATTCCATATTTGTGCAATAAATCTGATGCTTTGTAGACTGTTTCCTTGTCCATTTCTCTTTTAATTACAACATTTCTTATATAATCGTCTGCTGCTTCCAAAGCCATGTGAACTGAGTAACAGCCTGCTTCTTTTAATAAACGAGCTGTGTTTTCATCTACAGTGTTCGGCCTTACGTGACAATGGAAAGGCAAATTAATTTCTTTTTTATATTTTTCTGAGAATTCTTTTAACCAAGGCTTGTTCATTACAAAAATATCATCTTGAAAATAAACAAATTTACCGCCATGTTTTTCAAATACTTGTTTTATTTCAGCAATTAAATTATCTACTGATCTCCATCTAACCCACCTTCCTTTTCCACCATAGATTTTATCTATTGATGCATTGAAACAGTATTGACATTTATAGGCACAACCCCTGCAAGCTATGAAATGTCTTATTGGTTCATCTTTCCAGATTTTATGTTCATATGCAACATCTCTATCTGGAAAAGGCAATGTGTCAAGAGATTCATTTAGATTTCTAATTTCATTTTTGTAAATTTTTCCATCTTTTTTTATCCAAAGATTTTGAATATTTGTGTAATCTTTTCCTTCGTCATAATTATTTGCCAATTCTGCTATTGCTTCCTCACATTCACCTTGCGCTACAATGTCCATTCCTTCTTCTTCTATTACTTGTGGGTGGAAAGTTGGATGTGAGCCACCCATTAAAGTCAAGAAATTATGATGTTGTTTTAATTCATTTGTTATTCTTAGAAATTCGGTTTGACCACCAGTCATTACAGAACCAGCTACAACATCGGGTTTAAAGTCTTGGACTACTTTTTTTAAATCGTCTTGGCCAATAACTGCTATTTTTGTCTGGTGGTTGTATTTTTTTAGAATTGCACTTATGTATAATAAACCTAAGGGTTCTACAGGATGCTTCCATGCTAAAAATAGAAATTTCATAGTTACCTCAACTATTGTTAATCTGTTATTTTTATAAAGATTTCGATATTTAATAAGGTTCTATTTTAAGTTTGTCACTAATATCTTTTCCTTGTTCATGCATAAAAATTGTTTCTGCCATATAATCTATGCCGTCTAGAGTTCCATATTTTTCTTTTAAATCTTGATTAAAACTTCTATTAAATCGTGCTCGATCCACTGCTTTTTCTAATGACTTTTTAGGATCGGAAAAATCTATTTCAACACCTAGCTCTAATCTCTCAACACCGTGATTATTCATTATTATTTCTGGATCATCCTTGGGTTTGTATGATGGGAATAATAAACCCACATCTAATCCATGTTCTGCCAGCATATGAATAGACCAAACAGAAGACCAACCAGTTCGAGCTATCTGGGCTTTTATTCTTTGATTTGCTATTTTAAATGGTGGGTGTTTAATTCCTCCGACTCGATTATTTAAATTGTCATCACTTGAATAAATCTGCAGACCCATTTCTTTAGCAATATCATAAAAACCAGATTCTGCCAAACCCTGAATTCCTGTAACAACAACGTAAATTCCATCTTTAGGTAATTCAGTTGTATCTAATTTAGGAACATGCATTTGTGGTGGACAAGATAATTCTGTTGGTTTTTGTTTTTCTCTTCTTCTCACATAAGAAAATACTCCTGGATCAGAAACAAAATGGAGTTTCTGATAATCTGTTAATCTTCCAGCTAAGGGGATTACTTTTTGGATTAATTCTGGATCTATCTGGACTTCGGGAAAACTTAAGGCTCTTGACAGAACTTCTGAAAAGTAGCCTGCACCTGCATTCATGTAAAATGCATTTTGGTGTTGCAATCTTATTCTGTTATTAAAATCAAAAACTGCTGTTGTGTCTTTTAGATCTATAGCTACTTTTTCTCCTGTTAAGGTTTCAAGTTCTCTTTTTTCATTTTCAATTAGTTTTTTTAATTCTTCTTCATTTTCTGCATTATGTACTAAAAAATCTTTTAATGCTTCTTCATAATCTGAACCTTTGAAAAAAACTTTATCTAATAAAGCTCCAACCTTTAAATCTAGTAAAAATTCACTAGGATGTTTTTCAAGAAAATCTTTTCCAGCTGCTTCTTCAGCTATTTCTTTCATAAATTGTTTTTGCCTTGACCCGGGTTCTTTGCCTTTGAAAGCATAGGAAGGAATTAAAGGAAAAACTGCTGGCAGTCTTTGAAGACCTAGAGCTTCTCTTTGATTATTGTAAGAAATAACAAAGTCAACCATTCTTGAGAACGGGCCATTACCATGAGCAAAATTAATATATATGTGTGACATTTCAAAAAAGTTTAAGTTATTATTTATAAATTCGATTTATTCTAATTTAGTAATAAAAATTTATCCTTTATTGTAAAATAACAGGAAGTTAAAATTAGCAAGCCACCAATTAAAGTGTAAAGATGTGGAATTTCTTTTAGGAAAATTAAGGAAAGAATTACTGCTCCGACTGGCTCTAAGTAAGTAATCAAGGAAACGTTTTGAGCTGGAAGTTTAGTTACTGCTTTAATGAATAATAAAACATTAAAACCTTGGTGAACAATCCCCAATAAAAGCAAAGGCAAAATATCTGCTAGTAATATTGTTGGCTTCTGATATAAAATAAATGGTAATAAGATAATTACAGAGAAAAACATCTGAGAAAACAAGATTTCTTTGTCATTATAGTGAGTAGATGCTTTTTTGAAAAGGAGAATTGTAAGGGCTGAACCGAAAGCTGAAACAATACCTAAAAAAATACCAAATGTATTTTTGCTTGATAAATCTAAATTTGTTGGATTCAATAAAATTAGCAAACCTGCTAATGACAATATTAACAGAAACCACGATTTCCTTTTTGATTTTTCATTAATTATTAATGGAGCTAATAAAATAACTAGAATTGGGAATAAATAATGCGAGAATGTTGCATTTGCAATTGTTGTTAACTGATAGGCATAGAAATAAGCTGAGTTATTTACTGCTCCAAATAAACCAATTAAAATCGGAATTAACAAATTTCTTTTTGTAAAAAAGTCTTTTAGTTTTTTGTCTTTAAGTAATGAGATTCCAAAGATAATTGTGGCGATTAAAGCAGCACAAAAGTATATTATTAAACCATTAACAGAAATGAATTTGACAAACAAACCCATAGAACTAAATACTAAAATTGCAGAAATCAAACTCAAATAATTTGTGTTCATATCTTTTTATCATTTAATTTTATTATAAAACTATACTTTAAATACATTTATAAAACAAAACATTTAAATACATAGAAATACATTTAGATTGAAATGGGAACTATAACCATAAATGTAAAAGATGATATTGAGAAAACTTTTAGAAAAAGAGTTTATCAGTTGTATGGCAAGAAAAAAGGAACTTTAGGAAAAGCACTAGCAGAAGCTATGAAGGAATGGAGCATGAAGAAAGAGTATTTTGATAGATGTATGGCTTTACTAGAAAGAGGAGCTGACATGGGTAAAATTAAGTATAAAGAAAGAGATGAGCTGCATGATCGCGATTGATACAAATATCCTTGTATACGCTTTTGATACTGCTTATAATGAAAAAAGAGAAATATGTAAAAAGATTATTAATGAAATCTTTGAAGGCAAAAAAACCGGGGTTGTTACAAATCAAATTTTAGGCGAATTTGCTAATGTAGTAACAAGAAAAATTGAAAAACCACTAACAAAGGAAGATACTATTTCAATTATAGGAGCAATATTAGTAAGTAAAAACTGGAAAGTACTAACCTATTCTGGAGAGACTGTGCTAAATGCTTTAAAATTAAATAAAAACTTTTGGGATTCTGTTGTTATACAAACACTTAAGGAACATAATGTTAGAGAAATAATTACTGAAAATGTTAGGGATTTTGAAGGTTCTGGTTTGATTATAATTAATCCATTTGAAAATTAGAAATTATTTTTTAATTATTACATTCAGCCACATTGACAATCTGGCAAAAAATAATAAAATTGTCCAGTAAAATTCTTTTATTGTTCTTGGATAAGTTAAAGCTGAAATTGTGCCTTTCAAGATTTCATTTTTTAGGGATTTAACTTTGGCTTCTTTAATTTTTAATTTATTCTGAATAACTTCATGCTTTTTTGCATGCAAAGATTTCTGTTCAAACCATTCATTTAATGTAACTGGATTTTTAACCAAAACTTTTGCGTTTTCAATGTATTTTAATTTATAGAAATTTCTCCAGAAAATATATGGTATTAAATGATCTTCAGCAACTCCTAATGGAATTTCCTTTACAAAACCATTTTTGAATGCAAATAAATAATTAGTGCCTTCAAAGAATTTTTCCTGCTGTGATAATTCTTTTCTTATTTTATGGGCGCCAGCATCCAGCAATAAATGAGACCAGTAGCCCACCAAGTTATTTTTTGGATTTAAGGAAATTGGTCTGCCTGTAACGCAGCCAACTGAAGGATCTTTAAAAGAGTTTAAAACTTCATTTATTGAAGAATTTGACAAGATTGCCAGGTCATTTGTAACTAAAATTATTTTGTTTTTTGCCAATTCAAGACCAGAATTTATTAAATTTGAGTTTTCTTTTTGAAGAACAATTTTTAAATTAGGGTATTTTTTTGCAAGGTCTTTTGTATTTTTATCTTTTGATGATATTATTATTTCATATTGAACTGGGATTTTTTGGTCTACAATGGCTCTTAATGATTTTTCTGTGTCTTCTAATTTATTTGACATTAATATTATTGACAAGGATTGTTTTTTTACTTCTATGGCTGCATTTAACAAGTCTTTTACATAAACTCCGTCTATACAACTAGGAATTCTGCCATCATATGAAGAGTAACAGCCAACACAGTCAGATGGTGTAAAGATTTTTAAACCTTGAGTGTACATTTCTATTTCCTGGGGTGCTGTCTGGCCGAAAAAAGTAATTGTGTTTCTTTTTAATGCCAATGATATATGAAGACCTAATGAATCTGATGTAACAACTGTGTCACAGATTGAGATTAAGGAAGCTAATTCAAAAATGTAATTTCCACAGCCAGCATTAATTAAAGGCACTCTTGCTTCTGTCAAAATTTTATTGTTTCTCTCAATTTGATCAGGACCGCCTAATAAAATTATTTTAGCATTTAATTCTTTGTACAATTTTTGGATTAATTCTATTGTTTTGTCTATTGGCAGACTTTTTAATGGCCATCTCACGCCTGCTCCTGTGTTGATTCCGACTATGAAGTCGTCTTTTTTTAAATTGTATCTTCTTAGAAAATCTTTTGCAAATTCTTTTTGTTTTTTTGTCAGGATTAAAATAGGCGGGTCTTTTTTGTATGTTAATTCTGACAAATCATAGATTAGTTCTGGATAAGTTTTCTTGTTTTTCTTTTTCAATACATCGTTCATTGGTTTTGGGCCAATCAAGGACATTTTAAAGTAATATTCAGCTGACTTTGTCGGAACTATTTTGTTTTCATTATTAACATAGTAACCATAGATTTTTGCTTTTTTATTTAAGAAATGAGAAGTTAAAGAACATGCTTCATAATCTTCATCCAGATTAATTACGATATCAAAAGTTTCTTGTTTTAAGTTAAGGATGTTTTCCTTGCCATAAAGAACTATTTTATTTATGTAAGGATTTGTTTTTACTAAGTCTAGGGCTTCTAATTTTGTGAACCATGTGATTTTAGAATTTGGATATTTTCTTTTTATACCAGTAAGTATACAAGTTGATCTTAGGACATCACCTAATGCACCTTGCTTTATTATGAGGATATTAGTCACAATGAGCCCTTTTCAGAAAAGCGTTCACGAAAAACCGGCGCTTCACCAAAAAGATTAATCAAATTTTAGTTCGTCATCTTGAACATATTCAAGATTTTTTTGTAATGCCATATATGCTTTTTGAAGTTCTCTGCCTAAATATGCGCAATGATCTTTTCTAATAGCTAATTTTTCTTTATTGATTATTGTTTGGTAAATGTCAATTGGCTTTTTGCCTGTTATTTTCAAGACTAATTTGTTTCTTTCATTGCAGAAACCAACTTCTATTAATTTTTTTTCTTTATTTACTCTTATTAAAAAATAACCTGCTGGATCTAATACAAATTCCTTGCTATCATCATAGTCTGCTTTTACTTCCTTTACATTGTCTTGTTTTAATTCTGTTGTGACTATTTCTTTATTATCTTCTAGATTAATGACTTTGATTGAGTTTGTAGGACAGGAACTTGCTGCTTTTATTAATTTTTCTGCTTCATTATCTGGGAGCTCTAATTCTAGAACTTGAGTATTGTTATTTGTGTGGCCTTTTTTTAAGAATGCTTTATGGTTTTTTGATTCAAAGTGAGAAGGATCAATGCTAATGCAGCTTCTATTATCAATACATTTTTCCATATCTAATTCTACTCTTAATTTTTTCATCTTACTAAGAACACCTTATTTTTTCTTTATATGCTTATTATTTAGACTTTTTAAGCTTATTTATTGTTTCTTTATATAGATTTAAGGTTCTTTCTGCTATTAAGTCCCAATCATAGTTTTGGGCTTTTTCTTTATTATTTTTAGAGATTTTTTCAGCCAGCTTTTTGTCTTCCAGTAATAACAGGATTTTTTCTTTTAGTTTTTGTATGTCGCCGTAATTTACAAAGAAACCGTTTTCAGGATCTTTTATTTCATAAGGAATTCCGTTTACAGGAGAGGCTACTATTGGAAGGCCAGATGCCAAGGCTTCAAATAAAGTCAGAGGAAGGCCTTCACGAAAACTGGGCATTACATATATTTCAGAAGACTGGTACATTTTTGCTATTTTTTCTTTTTCCCTTATCGGGCCAAGGATAACTATATTTGGATCATCAGCAACTAATTCTTTTACTTTATTCAACATTCCTTCATCTGGACCAACTATCAAGAATTTTATATCTTTTCTTTCTTTCAGGATTTCTTTTGCTGCCAATACAAACTTGTCAGGGCCTTTAGTTGGATTTAATCTTCCGAAGAACAAGACGATTTTTTCTTTTATATTTAACTGTTTTTTGAAGTCATTGTTTTTAATTTTATTGAAGAATATTTTGTCTACACCATTTGGGATTACTATGATTTTTTCTTTTTTCCCACCATATTTTTCTATAAATGGGATTTCCCAGGGTGTAATTGCAATTATTTTATCTGAGAATTTAAAACTTATTTTGTTTATTGTTTTATATGAAATGTTAACCAAGATTCTTCCTACCAAAGATCTGAAACCTTCTGTCCATGGACAATGAGTTGTGTGAACTAAGGGAGTTTTTTTTATTTTAGCTATTATTGAGCCGAAAAAAGTATGGGCATGGCCTGAAACATGTGTGTGAATTATGTCGAATTTGTATTTTGATAATGTCCAGAGTAGAGAAGGAAAAATGGAGGCAAAACTTGCAACTTTTAAAATATGGAAATGCCTGTGAACGTGAACACCATTGATTGTTTCTTCTTTTGTTTTTATCCTGGATTTTTTATCCCAGTCTGATGTAAATATATGAACTTCATGACCTTGCTTTACATATCTCTCTGCTAATTCTTTTACAACCTGCTCTACACCACCTATTGTAGGGTAGTAGAATGCTGTGACATAGGCTATTTTCATGTGAAAAGGCTTAAAAACCAACTTTATATAGATTTTGCCATGAAAATCTTGTATTCAAACAAATCGTTGTATCCATATGAAGGGGGGGCAGATATTTCTGCATTTACTTTGTTAGAACATTTGGCTGAAAAGCATGAGGTGAGTGCTTATTACATTGGAGACATAAAGGAAAATTCCAAAGTTAAGTTATATCCGCAAAAAATAAAGCAAAAAAAAGGATTATGGATTAATTTGTTTTTTTTAAGAAGAAAATGGAAAAAGATATTGAAAAAGGCCATTGAAAAAGAGAAACCAGACTTAATTATTTCACAAGATTATTTTATAGGGCCAAGCGTTAAAATTGCGAAAAAATATGGTGTTAAAAGCATTATTTTTTTGAGAAGTTATTTTCATTTAAGCATTGATAATTTTAAAAGTTATCTGCCAGAAGAAGGAAAGTTTACTAGCAAGGATTTAATTTATCAGTTACAATGGCCTTTTTTTAAGTTTGTTGTAAAGGAAAGCAAGTGGGCTTTAAAAAATGCTGATTTAGTTTGCTCTGTAAGTAATTATATGAGAGATGTTACATTAAAGTTTTGCAATGTCAAGAGCGAGGTTGTAAGGCCATTTGTTTCTTTTAATGAATGCAAAGCAGAGAGAAAGGGGGATTATATTTTGTATATTAATCCGGACAAGCACAAAGGAAAGGAGATTTTTGAAAAAATTGCAACTTTACTGCCTTTGAAAAAATTCTTAGTGGCTGGAAAAAAAGACTATAAAACTGAGTTAATGAATGTTGATGTTGTTGGTTTTGAGGACAAGAAAGAAATTTATTCAAAAGGAAGATTATTGCTAGTGCCTTCTATTTTTCCTGACCCTCATCCTAGAGTTGTGGTAGAAGCTATGGTTAATGGAATTCCCTGTGTTGTAAGCGACAGGGGCGGATTAAGGGAAGAAGTGGGGGGAGCGGGAGTTATTGTTGAGGATATTTTTGATATTGATGAATGGGTTAAAAAAATAAAAGCTTTTGATGATGAAGAGTTTTACAAAAAAATGAGCAAGTACAGCCAGTTTAAAGCTTTGGAATTTGAGGACAAAAGGCAGTTTATCAGGTTTGAACATTTACTAAGCAAGTTATTTAATTGAGGAATTTTTTTGATATTTTATTTTTTAAATCTTTTATTAAGTCGAGGTCATCTTTATCTAGAATTTTTAATAGGTAAACTAGTGATGAATATACTACTAAAATAAACAAGGATGTAATTATCAAGTTAATTTCACTGGAAAATTTGATGTAGTTTTTAAAAATCAATGTCAAAACTAAAGTTAAAATTAAAGCGATGAAAATTTTTACGTAGTTGAACATAAACGGATGAAGTTTTGTAAATTTATATGAAGTTAACATCATTAAAATGGCACCAATAAAGAAAGACAAGGACGTTGCAATTGATGCCCCGACAATACTGTATTTTGGAATAAGGAAGTAATTTAATATTATATTTGAGAGAGCAAAAATTGCAATTATAATGAAGATTGTTTTTGTTTTCTTTATTACAGAAAGAAGATTCATGCTGATATCACTTAATGAGAAAACTAAGTAACCAATGCTTAAGATTGTTAATGGAAGGGCTGCTGATATGTATTCTGATCTAAAAAAAGTAAGAACTAGGTCTTTTGACAACAAGAAAATTATCAGGAAAATAGGTATGTTTAACAGCAGGGAATATTTTGAGACTTTTTTGTAAATATCACTTATTTGATCTAGGTTGTTTTTACCGTATAGTTCTGATATAATTGGCATGAACAAGTACATAATTCCATATATTGGGACTATGATTAAGGTTGAGGTTGGAAGAGCAACATTATATATTCCAACGTCTGAAGTTGTCTTGAAATAACCTATCATTAACAAGTCAGTCCAGGCGATTATAAACCACATGAAGTTTTTCAGCATTAAAGGCAGGGAATAATTCAACAATTCTTTTTTGTTTTCTTTTTCTTTAATTTCTCTGGAAAATATACTGAAAATTTTCTTGTTGAATGCAAATAATGACAGGAAAAAAACAATTATTATTGAGAGTACGAAACCAAGCAAAGCACCATATAATTTAAAACCAAGAGTTATTAAAATAAAAGTTATTATTAATCTTAATGATTTTTCTGTTAATTCCTTGAAAAGGACTTCGTATTCTGGTTTTTGGAATGCCCTGAATGAAACAAGGATTAACTGGAGAAGTGTGGAGAAAGGAAGAGCAATTGCGATGAACAAAATAACTTTTGTAAGTTCATATTCATCAAAAATTCTGCTTGAAATAAAGTCAGAGAAGACAATGAGAAGAACTGCAATAAACAAGCTTGAATTTAAGACTGTTTTTAAAGATATTAAAAGAGTATTTTTAACCAATGCCTGGTTATTTTTGCCATTGTAAAAAGGAATAAATCTCAAAATGCCTTCATCTAACCCCATCAAAGCAAGAGCGCTAGAAAAGGACAATACTGCAAGGCCAAGGCTTAACAAGCCGTAATCATGAGAACCTAATTTTATAGCAACAAGAACAACATATAAGTAGGAAAATAGCTTACCAAAGACCATTGAAAATAAAACAAGGAAAGCTCCTTTCACTATTTTCTCCATATAAGGCAAAGAATCCATTTTTTTAAGAAGAAGTGTTAAATTTAAAAACCTTTTCAGTATAGCTTTTGGGAATGTGCGGGATAGCTGGATTTAATTTTGAGGACAAGGATTTAATTAAAAAGATGTGCGACTCTATTGAGCACAGAGGACCTGATGATTTTGGTTTTTATTCTGATAAATTCTGCACTATTGGAAACAGGAGATTGAGCATTATTGACTTAAAGAAAGGGAAGCAGCCTATTTCTAATGAAGATGGAACAATATGGGTTGTTTTTAACGGGGAAATTTACAATTTTTTAGACATTAAAGATGAGTTAGAGAAGAGGGGGCATAATTTTTACACAAACACTGACACAGAAGTAATTGTACATGCTTACCAGGAATACAAGGAAGACTGTGTTAAATTATTCAGGGGGATGTTTGCTTTTTGTGTTTATGATGCTAATGAGAAGAAATTGTTTTTAGCAAGAGACAGGACAGGAAAAAAACCCCTGTATTATTATCATGAAAATGATAAATTCTTATTTGGGTCTGAATTAAAGGCTTTATTATGTTATGAAGAGCTAAAGAAGGAAATAAATTTAGAGGGAGTTCATCATTATTTAACTTTTGGATATGTGCCAACACCATTAACAATTTTAAGGAATGTTAAGAAATTAGAGCCAGGGCATTATTTAATTTTTAAAAATAATGAAATTACAATTGAGAAGTACTGGGATGTAAATTTTAACGAGATAAAAAGCTCTGAAGAATATTTTGCAAACAGGATTTATGAAATTTTGAAGGACAGTGTTAAAATAAGGCTAGTTGGAGATGTTCCTATCGGCGCTTTCTTGTCTGGTGGGAGTGATTCAAGCATTGTTGTCGGGCTAATGTCAAAGTTTCAGAAAGTAAAGACTTTTTCCATTGGATTTAGCGAGAAAGATTTTGATGAATTAAACTATGCAAAGATAGTGAGTGAGAAATTTAATACTGACCACAAGGAGTTTAATGTTTCTGTTAATCTAACTAAAGATTTACCATTTATTATGAAGCAGTTTGATGAGCCTTTTGTTGACCCTTCTGCCTTACCTACTTATTATTTATGCAAATTAACAAGGGAGCATGTCAAAGTTGCCTTGAGCGGTGATGGTGGGGATGAAGTTTTTGCTGGATATACAAGATATAATCCATGGAACCAGGATAAAATTGCTAAGGTCTACAGGTTTATGCCTCCTTTTTTAAAATCTGGTTTAGGAAAAATATCAGGGCTAGTTTATGACAAGACTAAGAATAATTTTTTCAGGAAATTCAAGAAAATTAATGACTTAAGCAGCTTAAATAAAGAAGAAAGGTGGATGTCAAAACTAAACTTGTTTAATGAGGAAGAGAAAAAAGAATTATACTTAGAAAAGCCAGATGTTCCAGATTCTTTTTCTGTAATAAATTATCATTTCAAGAAATGCAATTCAAGGAATTTTTTAAACAAGATGCTGTATGCTGACATGAAGACTTTTTTATTAGATGATGGATTAACAAAGGTTGACAGGATGAGCATGATGAATTCTCTGGAAGTAAGAAATCCTTTTTTAGACACCTATGTGATTGACTTAGCTTCTGGAATTCCTGCTTACTTGAAAATCAAGAATGGAATAAATAAATATATTTTGAAAAAAGCTTTTTCAGATTTACTGCCAAAGGAGATTTTAGAAAGAGGGAAACAAGGTTTTGATGTTCCAATAAAACACTGGATTAAGAATGAGTTAAAGGATTTAGTCAATACAGAATTAATTAACGATGTTAGTAAAAGAAATTTCTTTAAAAAAGATTATGTAAAGAAGATCATAGATGAACATAATTCTGACAGAAGAGATAATTCAAGAAGAATTTGGAGCTTATTGATGCTGGAATTATGGAACAAAATTTATATGGATAATATAGATATAAAGAAAATTAAGCTTTAGATTCTCTTTCTTTTTTAATAGTTTCATATAAGTCATTTAGTGCATTTCTTAATTCTGCAATTTCAACTGGTTTTCTAAAGAAGTAATCTGGTTCAAGAGATTTCCATTCATCTTGGCCTTTAGAATCTCCTGAATTAGCAATTATTCTTGGTTTATGCCCTAAGCTTCTTGCCTTTTTAACAATATTAGGGCCGTAAGGAAGTCCATTACAATAAGTATCTGATAAAACAATCTCTGGTTTTTTTAAAATTAAATCAATGCCTTCTTTTTCGGTCATTGCCAGTTCAGTTTTAAAACCCAATCTGTCAACTACTGTCCTGAATACACCTGCGGGACTATCATCATCTTCAATGATTAGAACTGTTATATCTTTCTTTTCCATATTGTTATTACTTATAAATAGTATTTATAAAGGTTTCTCTTTAGGTTAGTTTTAAATAGAGGGTTTTGTTTATATAGAAAAGGAGGGATTATGACTTTAAACCAGTTTTCTAATGCTGAAAGAATGGCTTATCAGGTAATTAGGAAAATACCAGCAAGAATAAAGAATCCTTTAGTTGCAAATATCAATAGATTTAGAGTAAAGAGAGTGAAGAATTTTCAAACACCACAAAATTTGATTTTTTATGTTACTGATTACTGCAATGCAAGATGCTCTCATTGTTTTTACTGGAAGAATTTGAACAAGAGACAAGATGAAATGACATTAGATCAAATAAAGACAATGATAAAATCATTGAAAACACAATTAAACATGCTGGTAATCACTGGTGGGGAGCCTTTTATCAGAAAAGATCTTTATGAGATATGCTCTGCTTTTTACCAGATAAACAAGACAAAAAGAATTAACATTGTGACTAATGGATTATTAGGAACTAAAATTCTTGATACAGTAACAAGACTAGTTACTGAAAATCCTGATAAAAGACTGACTATTATTGTTTCTTTAGATGGTTTAGAAGACACGCACAATATGATAAGAAGAGTTCCTAATATATGGAAAAAGGACATTGAATTAATTGATGATTTAAAGAAAATTGCTGAACAGCATTCTAACTTGTCATTGTTTGTAAATTTGACTATGACAAAGACAAATATACATGAAGTAAAGCCTTTAAGCAAATTTGTTAAAGATGAATTAAAGATTAATTTTAAGGTAAATGTTTTAAGGACAGGAAAAAATTATTATCAAGTTCCAAAAGAAATTTTAATGGATTATGAGCCTGAGATTTCCAACCAGCCAAGTGTTGAGGAATTAGAAGAAGTTTATGAATGGATGGACAAAGAGACTGAGGATTTACCAGGAAAAGTTGAGGTTTTGAAACTAAAGCACTCAATTGACATGATAAAGCATGAGAAGCCAACTTTAAAATGTTTGGCTGGGTATAATGACGGGGTGGTTTTTCCAACTGGGAAAGTTGCTATATGCGAGCCTACAAAATCTTTTGCAGATTTAAAAGATTATAATTTTGACTTTAACAAATTATGGAATTCTAAGGAAGCCCAGTTAATGAGACAGCAGACTAGCGAGTGTTTTTGTCTGCAATCCTGCAACTTGCTTAATTCTATGAAATATGACACAGCTACACTTAAAAACCTGCTAAAGTAAGCTTTTTGAGAAAAAGCTTAAGCAAAAAGCATAAGAAAGCCTTTAGGAAAAATAAAATGAAAACTACATTAGTGTCAAGCACATTGTCTAGCAATCCTTTTATTAGAATGTATCCTTTTGGAAGAATTTTAAGTGAAAAATATGAGACCAAGATTACAGGACCTGTAAATTCAAATGGAATTTATGAGCCTTTGAGAAATGAAGAATGGAATATAAAGCCTGTAAAGGAACTTAAAATATTTCCTTTTTACTTGAAGACTTTTTATGATATCTGCAAAAAAGTTGATTCTGATATTGTGCATGTTTTTAAGCCGAAAGTTTACAGTTACGGAGCAGGATTATGGCTAAAGTTATTGAAAAACAAGAAAATAATTTTGGATATTGATGACTGGGAGAGCCAGTATGTTTATGATAATTATTTTTCTTTAAATCCAGCTGACATTATGAAATTTTTTTTAGTTGATTTTTATTATCCTGAAAGTTATTTTTCAAAGAAAATATTAGAAAAATTAAGGAATTATTCTGACAGGATTATTGTTGATGCCTTATGCCTGCAAAAGAAGTTTGGAGGAACTTATATTCCGTCTGGGGCTGACACTGATTTGTTTGATCCTGAAAAATACAACGGGAAAAGGATAAGAGAGAAGTTTGGTGTTGAGAAAGATGAAATTTTAGTTTCTTTTATAGGAACTCCCAGAAAGCATAAAGGAATATTAGAATTATTGTGGGCTTTTAAGGAAGCAAGAAAAGAAAACCACAAAATAAAATTAATGATTATTGGAGCTAGTTCTGATAATAAATTTGCCAATGAATTAAGAAAAAAAGAAGGAATTATTGTAGAGAATTACAGACCACATAATGAGATTCCGGAGTATGTTGCTGCTGCTGACATTATAGCTACTCCTTTGAAAAGCAATCCTTCTGCTATGATGCAGATGCCATACAAAATTTACGAAATGATGTCAATGGCAAAACCAATTATTGCAACTAATGTTGCTGATATTTCAATTGCCTTGAAAAACTGCGGGACAGTTATTGAGCCTAATAACTTAGAACAGTTAAAGAAAGGAATTTTAGAGTACAGCGAGAATATCAAATTAAGAAACCTGCATGGAAAAAGAGCAAGAGAAAAATGCATTAAGGAATACAGCTTTGATGTTATAAGAAAAAGAATTTTTGAAGTTTATGATAATTTAAGTTAATTCTTGACCAGATTATTTTGTTTTTCTACGAGATTTTCTTTCATAAATTCAATGTATCTTTTTAAACCTAATTCCAGATTGTGTTTTGGATTATAACCTAGAAGGTTTTTTGCTTTTGTTGGATCTAAAGTTCCTCTTTTAGGTCTCTTAAATCCAGCATCTTTGTTTACATATTCAATCTGGAGGTCTTGAAAATGTGATTTAAGAATCATTGCAAAATCTAGTAAAGATCTTGCTTCACCGAATGTAATATTAAATGTTTCATTTTGAGCTTTTGGTTCGAATGTTGCCAGAACAAACCCGTCTGCTAAATCTTCAACATATGTAAAGTCCAACTTTTCTTCCCCATTATTAAATAATTTTATTGGTTTTTTAAGAACTGCATTTTCTACAAATATCTGAGTAACTCTTCTGTTTAAATCTGTTGGGCCGTAAACCGCTGACGGCCTTATTATTGTATAGTCTAAATTGCTTCTTATGCCTGCTATTTTTGTTAAGTGTTCGCCAAATAATTTTGTTGCACCATATATGTTTACTGGAGTTAAAGGATGATCTTCAGTTATTTTGTCAAACAAGAAATTGCCGTAAACCATGCTAGATGATGTATAAACAAATCTTTCAACGAGACTATATTCTTCAACTGCTGATAAAAGATTGGCCGTGCCTAGGCAAGTATTGGAGATAGATTCATAAATATTTTTTTCACTAATTTCTGCAACTGGAATTGCTGCCAAGTGAATGACTCTTGTTGGCTGGTGTTTTTTTATAATTCTTGATATAATCTCTTGGTTAGTTGTGCTGCCTCTTTCAAAAGTTATAGAGTTTTCTAGGCCCTGGAATCTTAATTTTATGTATTTACTATATTGTCCTGTTAATGGGGGAGAATATTGTTCGAAAGCATCTAGAATAACTATTTCATGACCTAGTTCAACAAGTTTTCTGACAATGTGGGAACCTATAAATCCAGCTCCACCTGTTATGAGTATTTTGGCCATAAGTCACCTTTGATAAAGCATTTATAGTGCTATTTATAAAATTTTTGCATTTTTGATGTTTGATAATGAAAAAGCTTTTTAATGAACATGGGTGTTTAGGAATATGCCAACAATAACTTTAGTATGCAATGAATTTCCACCAATTATAATGGGTGGTGTGGGAAATACAGCAAGAGTATTAGCAAATAATTATTCTAAAATAAAAAATTTAAAAGTCAATGTAGTTACTGCAAGATATAATGAGAATAAGGATTTACCAAGAATAGAAAAAAAAGGAAATTTAACAATTTATAGAATTAAGGCCCCAAATTGGCTTGAGGCTATTATAGGAAAGATATACAAAAAAAATTTGTGCTTTCCTTTTTATGCTGGCTTGTTTTCTTTATTTAATAAAAAATTAATTAAGGAGTCAGATTTAATTCACAGCTTACATGTAAGGGATGTTCCTTTTTTTAGGACTTATGGAAAACCTGTTGTTTTGAATATAAGTGATTTTTATTCTTCTATTATTCCTTTTAATTTTTTTAAGTATCCGTATAAATGGGAGAGGGGAAAATTTTATAAATATTTAAATCATATGTGGTTTAGAATATTGGACAGATTAAGTATTGATAAGGCTATGGCTATTTTATGCGAGTGTTATTATGCAAAAAACATAATTGAAAAAAATTATATGTCTTCTCATGGAAAAACTTTTATGATACATAAAGGGATAGATTTTCCTAAATTTAAGAAAGTGAAGAAAGAAATAGATATTTTATTTATAGGTTCTAGATTTGAGATTAAAGGTGCTAAAGAAGTTTTATATGCTGTTAATTTGTTAAAGAAAAAATATCCTAAAATAAAATGTTTAATGATAGGGAGGTATTCTAAATTTGATTATGATTATGAAAAGTTTATCAATGAAAATAATTTAAAAGATAAAATAACTATTTTGGGAAATACTCCACATGATGAGTTAATTAAATATTTATTAAAATCAAAAATTTATGTTATTCCAACTCATTTAGAGAGTTTAGCTCAAACAACAATAGAGGCTATGGCTTGTAAGGTACCTGTGATTTCTTCTAATGTTGGAGGGCAACCAGAGGCTGTTACTCAGGATATTGGATTTATTGTTGAGCCTACTGATTATGAAGCAATAGCAAAATATGTTGATTTTTTATTACAAAATCCAAAAAAAGCTAAAGAAATGGGTGAAAAAAGTTTTAAAAAAGCTAAAGAGGAATTTTCTGAAGAATTAATGGTTAAAAAATATATTGAAGTTTACAATTTATTTTTACCTGAAAACAAGAAAATAATAGTTTAATGACTTATCAAGTATCAATAGATGAATTAGCAAATTTTATAAGTTTATTACTTAGTGATTTTTATATGGTTTTTAGATTGATTTTAGAAAGACTTGTAGTTTATCCATTGAATTTAATCCCTTCATTAGTTGGTGTTATTTTAAGAAGAGGTTTTTATAAATTTTTGTTTAAAAAAATGGGAAAGAAAGTAGTAATAAAAGAGTTTAATGTTATAAAGCACTTGGGAAATATAGAAATAGGTAATTATAGTGAAATTAACCAGTTTTGTTTTATTAATGCAATGGGGGGGTTAAAAATTGGAGATTATTGTCAAATAGCTCCTATGGTTTCTTTGGTAACATTTAATTATAAAAAAGATAATTTACCAATGCCTTATATTAAGCAAGGCGAGGAGAAAAAAAGCATAGAATTAGGAAATAATGTCTGGCTAGGAAATAAAGTTACTGTTGTGGCTGGTGTAAAAATAGGAGATAATTCTATTATAGGAGCAAATAGCGTTGTTACAAAAGATGTGCCAGCAAATTCTATTGCAGTTGGAAGTCCTGCAACTGTTGTTAAACAGTTTAAAAACAACAAATGGGTTGATATTAAATATAATAAGTAAATTTATAAATTCTATCTATAAAAATTTAAGGACATGAACATTTCATTTAACAAACCTATTTTAGGTAAAGAGGAAGAAGAAAAGGTACTAGAGGTAATTAGATCTGGAAATTTATTATTAGGAAATAAAGTTGAAGAGTTTGAGAAAGAATTTGCGAAGTATATTGGAGTAAAGCACTGTATATGCACAAGCTCCGGAACAACTGCCTTGAATACTGTTTTAAGAGCAAACGGCATTAAAGAAGGTGATGAAGTAATTACAACGCCATTGTCTTTTATTGCTACTGCTAATTCTGTTTTACATTTAAATGCAAAACCGGTTTTTGCTGATATAGATGAAAATACTTTTACAATAAACCCTAGTTTAATCAAGGAAAAAATTACAAAAAAGACAAGAGCAATTTTACCAGTAAGCTTGTATGGACATCCTTGCTACATGGATGAGATTAAAGAGATTGCTGAAAAGCATAATTTACTAGTTATAGAGGATTGTGCACAATCACATGGATCTGAGTATAAGGGAAGAAAAACAGGCTCCTTGACAATGAGTTCTGCTTTTAGTTTTGACCCTACAAAAAGCATTTCAAGTGCTGGAGGGGGGGCTGTTGTTACTAATGATGACAAGATTATGGAAATGTCAAGGATGATAAGGATACACGGGCAAAGAGAAAAAAACAACCATGAAATTCTGGGTTTTAACTACAAGATGAATGATATCTCTGCTGTAATTTTAATAGAGCAATTAAAGAAAATAGACAATTTTTTGAAAAGAAGAAAAGAAAATGCAGATTTTTTAACAAGGAATTTAAAAGATTTAAAGTGGCTGAAAGTTCCAGAAGTAAAAGAGAACTGCAGACATTCATTCAGCAGATTTACAATTAAAGTAATTGGAAAAAACAGAGATGAAGTTATGAAGAAGTTAAATGAAAAAGGAATTGGAACAGGATTGTTTTATCCGAAGCCGATTCACAAGCAGAAGGTATATATTGATTTAAATTACAAAGACAGTCTGCCTGTTGCTGAAAAAATATGCAGCCAGATTTTAAGTCTGCCAGTTCATCCAGGATTAAACAAGGAAGAACTAGAATATATAGTAGAAATAATGAATTCTATTTAAGTCTTTTTGAAATTTCTTCTGCTATTGCAAAACAAGATGTAAGGCCAGGAGAATCTATACCTAATAAATGGAAGACGTTTTCTGGATTTTCTTCTATTAAAAAGTCATTTATGCTTAATTTAGATCTTATTCCAGAAAATCCTTCTTCTAGGTCTGAAATTTCAACTGCAGGGAAATAAGGCTTAATTGCTTCATAAAAAAGTAAAGCTGGAAGCTTGTCTCTTGTATAGTCTGTTTTTTCTTCTATTTTTCTTGATGATGGACCAACTAAAAGTTTATCTTCAAATGTTGGAGTTAAATGGATGCCTAAGAAAGTATCTGAAGGAACTGGGTAAACTGGTCTTGAAACTAATGCTGCTTTTTTTCCTTTTATTTCAAAATATTCTCCCCTATATGGTATAATTTTGTGCTTTCTGCTTTTAGTTATCATTGTGTAGATTTCATCTGCAAAAAGGCCTGTTGCATTAATTACGAAATTAAAATTATCGCTGCCTCTTTCTTCTGTTTCTATTTTTACTTCATCATTTTCTTTTGATATATTTTTGATTTTGGAATTTCTTAAAATGACAACTCCTCTTTTACTGCACTCTCTTTCTAATGCATTTACTAATTCAGCAACATCGACTATTCCAGATGTTGGCGAGAAAAGAGCTGATCTTGCCTCGATATACGGCTCCAGTTTTTTTACTTCTTCTCTTGAAAGTTTAGATAAAGGGACGTTATTATTTAAGCCATTTTCAAATAATTTTTCTAGTTCTTTTTCATCTGCTTCAGTTACTGCTACAATAAGCTTGCCATCTTTTTTATATTTTATTTTATGTCTTTCACAAAAATCATAGAGCAATTTGTTTCCTTCTATACAAAGTCTCTTTTTCAAAGAATTTCCAGGATAATATAAACCAGAGTGAACAACTCCTGAGTTTCGAGAAGATGAATGGGCAAAGAGAAAAGGCTCTTTTTCAAACAAGAAAACGTTTGTGAATAAGGATAATTCATATGCTACTGCGCAGCCGACAATACCACCACCAATTATAGCAACTTTTTCCTCTATCATGTTAGAAAAGATTTTTGAAAACTATCCACATATATCTTGGGCCGTGCTTTGTCATTGATATATTAGATTTACCTGAAACTCTTTTTAATTCTCTGCTAGGCACTTCAAGAATTTTGTAACCTTTTTTAATGCATTTTATGCACATTTCTGTTTCTATTTCAGTATGTTTTGAGACAAGGTTTAAATTTTTAAGAGCAATTACTTTAAAAGCCCTAAACCCGTTTTGGGTGTCCTGCATTTCTGTCTTAAAGCGCCAGTTAATTATTTGAGCGATGCACATTGAGAAAAAAACCCTTAAAAACTTGTTAAAGTCACCGTACATCTCCTCGCTTCCACCAAGAAATCTAGAACCTATGACCATATCTGCTTTGTTTTCTATAATTGGCTGGACTAAGGAAGGAATGTCAGATGCAATATGAGAGCCATCACTGTCAATAAAAACAACAATTTCATCATCTTTTAAATAATCTATAGAAGTTCTTATGCCGTCGCCTTTTCCAAGGCCATTATCAAATATTACTTTTGCACCAAGCTGTTTTGCAATTTCAGGTGTTTTGTCCTTGTTTTTTTTAGCAACACTTACGATTATTTCATCACAAAAAGGCTTTACTTCTTTTATTGTCCTGCCTATTGTTGATTCCTCGTTATATGCTGGGATAACAACTATTATTTTAGGTATTAAGGACATACAAACTGGGAGAAACAAGGTGTTTTTAAACTTTCTTGTGATTTAATTAATAGCCACCTTTCAATAAAAAGGTTTTTCCCATGTCAAACAAGTACTTTGCTTCATGAACAGAAAACCTTTTCATGAATGAAGTAAAATAAGCTGGCCTAAGGTAAAATCTTTTTAAAAAGTATTTGTATCTTTTGTTTAACTCAGGATCTTTATTATAAAAGTAAAGCAAGCCATCCCAATTACCTTCTTTATATTCTTCATCATATTCATCAAACAAAGGAGAGCCTGGAACTGGTGTGAAAAAAGACAACCATAAATAGTCTGGATTTATTTTCTTTGCAAGAGAGACGCTTTTTTCTAAGTCTTCCCATTCTTCACCTGGCAGACCAACAATAAAGTAGGATTTTGTTTTTAAACCAACTTTTCTTGCAACTTTAAAAGTTTCTTCAATCATGCTAATGGTGATTCCTTTTCTTACATTGTTAAGGACTTTCTGGCTTCCGCTTTCAACGCCAAAAGAAACAACTTCACAACCTGCTTCTTTCATAGCTCTTAAAGTTTCTTCAGATATTTTTACTCTTAACTGCGAGGACCATCTTATTCCTAAATCTTTTATTGCTGCACAGATTTCTTGAACTCTGTCTTCTTCTGTTGTAAAATTGACATCATCAAAAATAATGCTTCTTATTCCGAATTTTTCCTTAAGCATTTTTATTTCGGCAACAATGTTTTCAGTGCTTCTATATCTAGTTCTTCTTTGAAATGTTGTGTAGTCTGCACAAAATGTACAAGTAAAAGGACAGCCTCTTGATGAATTTATTTGGGTTGTTAATTCACCTGGCTTGCAAACAAAACCAAACTGAACTGTGCCTGCATATTTTTTTAAGTTTATTAAATGCCTTGCAGGGAAAGGAAAATTGTCTAAGTTCTCTTCAAGTTCACGAGGCTTGTTTTTATGTATGCCATTTTCATCTTTATATGCAAGGCCATCAATTTTACTTTGTTCTTTGCCCTGGCAATATTCCAGGAATGTCCATTCAGATTCACCGAAGCATGCTGCTTCACATTTTAATTCTTCAATTGTTCTTTCTGGAAATGCGCTTGCATGAGGACCGCCTGCAATTACTTTTGCATTGTGATCATGAGCAAATTTTGTCAAGTAAATAGCTCTTTTTATACAAGGACTTACCACGCCCAAGCCTACAATATCTGGCTTGAATTGCTTTACTGCGTCTTCAAAAATGTCACCACATAATTCATCAACTATTTTGACTTCAAAATTATTAGCTTCCAGCATGCTGGCTACATATAAAAGACCAATAGGCTGATGCCTGCCGCCCACTGCTTTCATATTACCCATGACGTCATTATCGACGCGAACCAGCAAAATTTTCATTAGTTTTTTACCTCTTTAATCCAAAGCTTTAATCCTGTATCAAAATCAAGTGGTTTAAAGTTTAAATCTTTTTCTGCGGGGCCAATGTCCAAGGCTCTTTGCTTTTGAGTCATGCTTAAATATTGTTCATGTGTCATCAGCCAATGCATGCCTAGAGCTTCATTTACCTTAATTATGAATTTAAACGGCCAGGCAGGCACTTTGATGTATTTTTTACTGCCTGGAGTTAATCGGCCTATTTTTTTCATATATTCTTTTATAGTTAATTTGGTTGCTCCACCAATATAATAAGTTTTGTTTAAGGCTATTTTAGATTCAAGAACTTTCATTATTATAGAAATTATGTCATCTATATAAACTGGGCGTATTTCAGCATCTCCTATAACTGGGATAATTGAGTGCTTTCTTAACAAATTATATGTCATTGTCAAACCTTTGTCTCCTTTTCCGTAAATCATGGCGGGCCTTATTATTACAAAAGGGATTTTGCTGTTTTTAACTATTATTTCACTTTGGAGCTTGCTGTTTCCGTAAATTCCCAGTTCTTTAAATGTTGCATTAACAGAACTAAAGTGAATAATTTTCTTTACAGAATTTAACTGGCATGCTTCAATCAAATTTTTAGTTCCAAGGACGTTTACAGAGTAATTTGTATTTTTATTTATTGACTGGACTGCTGCTGCAAGATGAACAACATAGTCAATATTTTTTGCTGCGTCTATTAAACTGTTTTTGTCAAGCAAATTTCCGTGAACAAGTTCGACATTTTCCTTAAATTCAGGCTTAGTTTTTGAGAACAAGCAACGAACTTTGTATTTTTTTACAGCTTCTTTAACAAAATGCTTTCCTATGAAACCTGTAGAACCTGTTATTAAAATATTTTTCATAGCAAATTATTTTTTGTAAAGAGGATGGAATAACAAATTAATTTCAGTCTGGTTGTTCCAGAAACAAGCTCTGCACTCTCGAACTTTTTCCCTGTCGTTTTTAATTTCATTTGAGTACCAGTATTCTTTAAGAGGTGTCTTGCGAATATTAGGACCTTTGTCTACTTCACCTTCCATTCTAGGGAAACATGGATAAATGTCACCATAAGCACCTATACATAATGTTGCGTAGCCAGCATAGCAAGAAAATGGAAGTTTTTTATGGGCAAATGCATCTTTAAAAAGTTTAAGATACGCCAAAGAGTTTTCAATAGCTTTTGACTTTTGTCTGATATTAATTAATTGGTCTACTGCTCTGTTTAATTTTTCTATTTTTTCTTCATCAATTTTAAATTCTGAGCTGTTTTCCTTTCCTGTGCTAAACAAGCCAATGTCATGGAACGGCATGAAACTAATATGATCAACACCTTTTTTCTTAAGAATAGTAACTAAATCAATTAATTGATCAACATTATAATTGCTTACTACATTAACTACGACAATTTTTATTCTGCTTTTCAATTCTTTTCTTAATTCAACTATGTTATCTATTGCTTGCAATACTTTTTCGTAAGAGCCATTGCCACGGATAGCATCATGTGTTTCTGGCAAAGCGCCATCTACAGAAAAGCCAATGGCATCTAAACCAGACTCTACAACTTTTCTTGCGATTTGCTTGGAAGCAATTATTGTGCCATTAGAAGACATATGAGTGACCATTCCTTTTTGCTTTGTATATTTAATTAAGTCAAGCATGTCCGGCCTTAAAATCGGTTCACCGCCTGTAAAACCAATTCCTGCTGTACCTATTTCTGCAAAATCATCAATTAAATTGTACATTTCTTCTGTTGAAAGCTCTTTTTTGTCATGCTGCTTGTCATATTCACCAGGACCTTTCCAAAGAAAACACATAGGGCATCTTAGATTGCATTTATAGGTAACAACTATTGAACCATGGAACGGGCCAGCATAGGATTTTCGTCTTGCACGGGAAAGAATTAGGCCACTGTATTGAAGCCCTCTTTTTGGACCAATAAGGACGTCACCTTCTACAGTTTTCTTTAATAAGTAGGATAAGTAGAGATCTCTCATTTTAGCCTTAATTTTGCTAGATTCTTTTTAAATTTTTCGCAAGAGCTGTTTATTTATATATGGTAGTAAATATAATTTTTAAGGAAGAAGTGTTTCAGGGTTTCGATAGGTATTTATATTAAATCTATTCACTTATGAATCCTAAAATGAAACCTCTTTACTGCATTTCGAAAAAATTATTGATGTCGAATTATAAAAGGCTAGATAGTCCTTGCAAGATTACATTTGCAATTACATATGCCTGTACATTTCTCTGCAAAACATGCAACATAGGAAAGAATTATTTAGCAAACCCAAGACAAACCAGAGAGGGAGAATTAAGTTATGAGGAAATTGGAGCAATTTTTAGGAAGGCAAGACCATCATGGCTTCAGATAACTGGAGGAGAGCCTTTTATGAGAAATGTTTACCAGATTTTAAAGTCAATTACAGAAAACAATGATGAACTTTATGTTGCTCATACAACAACAAATGGAATAGATACAAAAAATATTGTTGAGCAGGTAAAAAAAATTCTTGGTTTAAAAATTCCGCGTTTTGTTGTTTCTATAAGCGTGGATGGTTTTGAGGAATTTCACAATGAAGTTAGAGGGATAAAAGGTTCTTTTGACAAGTGCCTGGCAACTTTTTTTGAATTAAAAAAACTTGAGAACAGGCATTTTAATGTTTTTATAAGCTATACATCTTCTCCTTTTAACATGGGCAGAATAGAGACATTTATACAAGAGATGGGGAAGAAATATGGAATAGAACCAAAGTACATACACATGAATTTATACCACACATCAAGCCATTATTTTAAAAATACAGAGCAGCAGAAGACAGAAGATTATAACAAAAATGTGCTTAATGAAATAAGAGCTTACAGGAGACTTAAAAAAGGAAATGACTGGAAGGTTAGTTTTTTTGAGAACAGGTATTCCAAGTTTGTTGAGAAATTTGTTGAAACTGGGAAGTCTCCTCTGCCGTGCAAGGCATTAAATTCTTCCTGTTTCATGGATCCTTATGGAAATGTTTTTCCCTGCCTGGTGTGGACAAAGAAATTAGGGAATATAAGAGAATTTGATTTAGATCTGAAGAAATTATGGCAAGACCCTAATGTTGTAAAAATGCAGGAAGATGCAGAAGCTTTAAGATGCCCAAACTGCTGGACTCCCTGCGAAGCTTATCAGACAATTGCAGGCAACATAGGGAAAAGCTTGATAAAGTAATTTTAGAATTTTAAGCAACATGATAGAGAAAATAAGGAATTATTTGCTTTTAAATCCACTTGCAATAGACTTAATTTTATTAGCTATTATAACTATTTTTTTAGGATTTCTTGGTGGAATTCCTCTTGGAATGCAGGATTCAATTTTAGGACCTGCACTTAATGCTGCCAAAAGATTTGGGAATCCAAGATATTTTGCTTCACCTGGTTTTGTTATTTATATTTTTATGATTGCTTATAGTTTTTTGTTTATTTTTCTTTATTTAATAGGAAAAGTTAATAGTGCCAATGAGTTTAGAAATTTATTTGAAACTGATGTTATTTTTGATAATGTTGCTTTTCATTTATTAGGATATTTAATTATTATTTTGTTTTCTATAATTGGGGTGGTTTTTACTTACTTAATTGCTTATAAATTAACTAGAAAAAGAAGTATTTCATTTTTAGCTGGCCTGTTTTTAGCAACTTCTTTATTATGGGTTACAAATTCACATCTTTTAACTGTGAATATTCCTTATGCAGCTATTGTTACAGGAACAATATTTCTTGTTTTAAAATTTGTAAAAGAAAAAGAACTAAATAAGAAGCATTTAATTATTTTAGGGATAGCCCTAGGAGTTTCCTGCTCAACAAAATATAACGGGTTTTTAGTTTCTTCTATTATATTTGCCCCGATGATATATTCTTATTGGGGAAAATTCAAACTTTTATTGAAGCATATTTTAATAATTGGGCTAACAGCTACTTTTGTATTTGTTGTTTTTAATCCATATATATTTCTTGATTATGAGACATTTAAAGGGTATAATGAGATACAGAAAAACTCTTTGTCAAAAGGCTGGTATGGTTTTGAGAGCGAGACAAGGTATACTTTTAAGGAACATATAACACAGTCACTTTATTTTGGGTATGGGCTTTTTCCTTTAATTTTGGCTTTAATCGGTGTTTTGTATGTTATAATAAGCAAGGAAATTAATATTACAGCAAAAATTACAATAATAGTTTTTCCCCTGATTTTTTATTTTGTCATGGGATTGTCAAAATCTCTTTTATACAGATATATGCTTCCAGTTTTTCCTTTACTGGCAGTATTTTCTGGACTAGGAGTTTATTTTTTATATTTGAATTTAACTAAGTTAGCAAATAATTCTGACAGTAAAAAATTCATAGTTTTATTTCTTTTAGTAATCAGCATTGTTTCTTTGTATCCAAATATAAGAGATTCTGTCAAGCATGATTTACTTTTAAGAGAAACAGATACAAGAACTGATTTATTAGATATTTTAAATCAAGCTGGGCTAAATGATGTCAAATTAAATATTTACTATGGGAGATATTTAAGCGATGCTATTTACAATAACTCAAATGTTAAAATTGAAAATAATTTGTTTGCACAAAGCATTGATGAAAATGTTTTTGAAGATGAAGCTAATGTAATTGCTTTTGACAGCATTTCTCATGACAGGGTTGTTTTCAGCAACAGAAAAGGGAATCAGGAAATGATTTATGAGAATTATTCTGGACATTTTGGACTGCCTAATGACATTAAGAAAAATTACAGAAATTTTGAAAATCTGCATGTAATTCAAATAAGCCCTTTTAATGTTCCAAAAGAACAAGTTCCTTATTCACAGCAGTCTGGAACTGCTCCATTCAGGCCTGATTTAAAGTTTAGAGTTAAGCCAGGACCATTTATTGAGATTTATTTTAAGAGCAAGATTATTGCAGATAAATTAATGAATTCATGCAACAGGCAAAACATTAATTGCAAGCTGTTAACAGGAAAGGAAAGCTATTATTTCAGGAGTATAAGGGCTTGAGCAACCCGAAAACTATATAAATATAGTACAATGAATTAACAATAGTTTATGATTATTATGTTTAAATGAGGGCAATATGCAAAAAGAGAAATATGAAGTTTTACTGATTAATCCTGGATTTAATCAGAAGAGTTTTCAATTTTACCAGAATATTCCAGTTGATCTTCTTGAATTAGGATCATATTTAGTTGCAAAAGGAATCAAGGTAAAAATATTAGACTGTTCTGTGAGAGAGAAATATGATGATTATGTAAGGGAATATGCAAAAGACGCTATTTTAGTCGGCATAGGTGTTATGAATGCACAGATTACATCTGCTTTTGAGATTATGAACATTATAAGATCTGTGAACCCAAATGTTAAATTTATCTGGGGGGGAGCACATTCAACTTTGTATCCTTTGCAAACTATCCAGCATAAAGATGTGGATTTTATTGTTGTTGGAGAGGGAGAAGAACCTTTGTATAATCTTTATTTAGCAATAAAGAACAATACTACTTATGAAAATATTAATGGTATAGGTTACAGGAAAAACGAGGAAATAAAAATAAATCAACCTCATCCTTTGATTGATGTAAACAAGCTGCCAATAATTGACTATAGCTTAATAGATGAAGAAATGCTAGATTTGTACAGACATAATAATACAGACACTTTTTTTCCAGTAACAACAAGCAGAGGATGCCCTCATAGATGCAGTTTTTGCATAAATGTTGTTACAAAAAACAGGTGGAGAGGGAAAAATCCAGAAAAAGTTCTAGAGGAATTATCTTATGTTTACAATAAACTAGGAATTACTAAAATCAGGTTTAGAGATGAGTTGTTTTTTGTTGATAAAGAAAGAGTAAAGAAAATATTAAAAGGTTTAATTGAAAGAAATGTAAAGATTGACTGGAGAGCTAACTGCAAGGCTGATTATTTTAGAAGAGGACTTATAGATGATGAGATGATGAAATATGTAAAAGAGAGCGGGTGTAGTGAACTAGGAATTGGTGCAGAGAGCGGAAGCCAAAGAATGCTTGATTTGATAAAAAAGGACAACACTGTTGAGGATGTATTGAACATGGTAAGAATATGCCATCAATGGGGCATTAGAGGAAATTATTCTTTTATGATAGGACTGCCTAAAGAAACAAAAGAAGAAATGATAAAAACAATTAAGTTTATCAAAAAAATAAAAAAACTAGATCCAAATTCTTTTATTATAGGACCACAACCTTACAGACCTTATCCTGGGGGAGAACTGTTTGAACATGCAGTAAGTTTGGGATGGAAAGAACCACAGACTCTTGAGGGGTGGGCTGGTAACTATTCAGAAATGTTATTTGCACCAACATCCAAGATGTTTCCGTGGATTGAAGATCCTGTTTTTGTTGACAATTTATTGTTATATACAAAATTTGCTTCAAACACTTTTGGACAGATTAAAGAAAGATATGCTTCTGGATCTACAAGAATAAAGGCACCTAAATTATTTATTTATGCTTTTGCTTTATGGTGCAAATTAAGATGGACTGCGGGTGTATATGACAAGTTTTTCGAGATAAAATTAATTGAAAAATATTACAAACACAGAATTAAGAAGAATGAGCAGATGCCCAATGCTGCTTCAAATCATGTTATGGAGTCATTTGCTGCCGAATAATTATTTTATAAATAAATATTTAAATGATTAATTATAGGAGAATTTAATTTAAAGGTGAAAAGATGAGAGTTGTAGTTGCTAATCCTCCATGGCCAGGTTCTGGTTATGGAACAAGAAGTAATGTAAGATGGCCTCATAGAAGGGGAGATAAAGTTCTTACTTATCCTATTTACTTAGCTTATGCTGTTTCAATGCTAAAACAAGATGGTTTTCAGGCTTGGGGTATTGATGCAGTGGACAAGGAATGGGGAATTTCTGAATTTATCCAGAAAATAAAAGATTATAAGCCAGCAATTGTTTTTATGGAAGTTTCTGCACCTTCTTTTATTTATGATTTAGAGACTGCACAGAAAGTAAAGGAAGAAGTTGGATGCATTGTTGCTTTTTGCGGACCTCACATGAATTATCACCATGAAAAAACAATCAAAAATTATAATTTTGTTGACATAACAATAAGGGATGAATTTGACATTATAATAAAAAATGTCTGCAGAGCTTTATCTGACAACAAGCCTTTGTCAAGTGTTTTGGGAATTACTTACAGGGAATTTGGAAGAGTAATTGTGAATGAAAAAAAACCATTTGAAGAAAATCTAGATTCATTGCCTTTTCCAGACAGAGATGATTTTGCAATGGAAAGCTATGTACAAGGTTTTTATGCTGGAAAGAAAACTGCAATGATGCTTCAAAGCAGAGGATGTCCTGCAAGATGCACTTTCTGCATATGGCCGCAAACAATGACAGGACACTCACATAGAAGAAGAAGTCCTAAGAATATATGTGATGAAATTGAATATTTAAAGAATAAGTATGGGGTAGATGAAGTTTTCTTTGATGATGATACTTTTATTATTGACAAGAAAGCGGGGATTGAATTATTAGATGAAATGATAAAAACAAAATTAAATGTCCCATGGATGTGCATGTGCAGAGTAAATTCAGTTGACAATGAGGTACTGGCCAAGATGAAGGGGGCTGGGTGCACACAAGTTTATTATGGTTTTGAGTCTGGATCACAAAAAATACTTAATTCTATCAAGAAAGGAGCAACACCACAGCAGGCTTTGGACATTGTCAGGGAGACACCAAGACTAGGGATGTATGCTGCTGGGAGTTTTATCATTGGACTGCCAGAAGATGACATGGCAACTATTAATGACACTATCAAATTTGCAATCAAGCTAAAGGCAAATTATGTGCAGTTTGTTTTGGCAGAAGCACTGCCTGGAACTGAAATGTATGAGACAGCTGTAAATGAAAATCTTTTAAAGATTAATTCCTGGTCTGAATTAGACGGAACTCACGGGAATTTTTTGCAGACAAAGTACTTAAATAATCATGAATTAAAAGGAATGTTAAGGAAGTGCTACATAAAGTACTATACTTCTCCGAGCATTGTGTGGGAAAATGTAAAGAAAGTAAGAAACATGAATGATGTCAGGAAGTTATTGAGAGGGGCTAATTCTGTTTTGGCGAGAATAATGTACTACAAGGAATAAATTAAAACGAGCAATTTAAAAATACAAAGATAGAGTTTTTTTATATGGAAATAATTTTTTTAGTGCTAGCTTTTTTCTTGAATGTAATTATTGATCTTTTAATAAGTGGGCAGTATAGATACCTTGTTAAATTTATTGAGAAAAAGATAAGCTACCTTAGTGCTTTAGTAATAGTTTCTTTATCTTTTTTTCTAAGATTAATACTAGTTTCAAAGAGCGGGTCTTTTTTAGGGACTCCTATTGCGGGAAAACTAAAAGAGGGAATTTCACTAACAAAAGGAGCATTGATAATTGCTTTTGAAAACATTACTTATACTTTATGGCAATTATTTATTTTGGTTTTTATTTTAGCATTTAACAGGGAGTTTATTGAAGAAAATATCATAATTGCAATACCATTAGTTTTTTTAATAATAGTGTTAATGATCATGTGTCTTTATAAGTATGAGAAAATTCTTTACTTGATTTTTAAGATTTATAGTTTTTTTCCTGTTAAACTGAAAAATATAATTAGGAAAACAGGCCTTAAAAAAGAAAATATAGAGAGCCAGTTTAACAAGCTAAAAATGCTGTTTTCAAACAAACTTTTTTTATTAAACTATAATTTAATTTCTTTGCTGATAATTTTGATAAGCCCTTATTCACTTGTTTTTTTAGGAAAATTTTATTCAATAAGTGTAAACTATTTTGATTCTTTTAGTGTTTACTGGTTTTCCTTTATTTTAGGAAGATTAAGCGGGATGCCTATAGGTTTAGGTGTAAGGGATGTTTCAACTGGTTATTTACTGACAAATTTAGGGATTTCAACACAGATATCTTTGCAAATTGTTTTTTTATCCAGGGTTGTTTCTTTTTTCCCGTTTTTTCCAATCGGACTGGGGTGTTTTATCAAGTACGGCAAGGAGAAAATTTTCAGCATTATTTACAACAAGAACAAGGATTAAATTTTTAACCTGTAAATTCTAATTCCTTCGTTTTCTATTTGGGCCAAGAAAATCTTTTGCTTGGTGGTTATTATATAATGCATTTTTTTCAGGTCTTGATCTCCAAAGAACAAGTTATGGTTGAGCCAAAAACCTGTTAATGAAACATACTGAGCTGGGTATTGGTTTTCTTTTATAACTGAATAAGTTGAAGAAACATTTATTAAAGGATTGCCCTCAATTTCAAACAAGATGTTTTTTATTTTGTCATGATCAACATCATTTAAGTAAAGGCCAACCTGGCTTTGAGGGCTCTCATATATTTTTTTAGCCTGGTGGTTGTTTATTGTGAAATTCAATGCATTTACTATGATAAAAACTGTTAAGACAAGGAAAACTATTTTCTTGAATTTTAATTTGTTTATTAAAAAGAAACTAGCTATAGGGAGAATTATGAAAAAAGCCATCATAATAAAGAATATTGGAAAATTAAATAGATGGTTTATTGAAAGTTCCTTGTTTATGATATAGTTTAAAAGTATGTTTAATGCTCCAATGTGAGTTAAGGAAAGGTTGTTAATGGGTGTTAAATTTGAAAATATAAGCTGAGTAGATATTATAAAAAAAGGGATGCTAAAGACAATTATTTTTTTCAACTTATTTTTTTGCTCAGAAGTATAGTTATTTAAGCCAATTACGCCGAGGATTAAAACTAAAGGTGAAAGAATATCCATGTACCTAAAAATTGGTCTTCCTGTGTAAAACTTGAAAAAAGACGGCAAAGAAGAATCTGATGGGCCGAGAGCATTATTTGAAAGAACAAGAGTAAAACTTAAAATTGAAACTAGTGCGACAATTGCAAAACAAAATAATTTTCTGCTGTCTTTTATATTTTTAAATGCGAAAAAGGACAAGAAGAAAAATATCAGGCCAGACGATATTGACAAGGCGACAAGGTGCATAATTATCCAGTTAACTAAAGAAATTATGTAAGGAAATAAGCCGCCATGTTTTGAAGGTGTTAGAAATGAGTCTAGGTTGTCTTTTGCAGTGTCTTCAACAATGCCTGCTATGCTCGGGCCAAAGTGAATATAATTTCTAATTAACCAAGGAGAGATTATTAAAAGAAGAACAAAGATGCTGACGATAATGTTCTTGCAGTTTAGTTTTTCCTTTAATGTCAGTCTTTTTATTAAAATTGAGACAAAGAAAATCGGGATTAATATTAAGCCCAAGTTTTTTGTCAGGAATGACAAGGAAATAAAAACAGATGCAAGAACATTGTTTTTTAGAGTGTTTTCCTTTAAGGACTTGTAAATAAAGTAAATTGAAGAAAGGAATAATGGGAAAAAAAGATTTTCAGCCAAGATATAGCTAGAGAAAGAGAAAAATACAGGAAGGAAAGCTGTTAAAACTACAAAATAATTTCTTTTATCTTCTTCCAGTAATTCTTTAGAAAAGAAATATGCAGGGATTATCACTAAAGTTGAGATGAATGAATTTATTATTTTCATTAAAAAGTATATTATTTCCATATTTTTTGCAAGGTAAGCTATGGATAAAATTACAGGGTAAAGTGGCGGGTAAAAAGGAGATGGTATATTTTCTGACAAGACAAAATTATGAGTAAAGAAGAAACTTCTTGCTAATTTTGAATAAATATATTCATCCCAAAATCCTGTTGGGGAGGAAATAAAATAAGACAAGATAATCTTAATTACTACGATTATTGAGTAAATATAGACAAGTTTTTTTGTAGGGCTCATTTTTTTTAAGTTTTACAAGGAAAACTTTATAATTACTTCTTTTTAAATATTTTCTGTTATGAGAAATGAGGTTTATATTGAGATAATTAATGAAGGAATAAACAAGATATTAGGATTTCAGGATACTAGGAAGGGGGCTTTGACAGAGGGGTGTTTTTTTTATCCTTACTGGAGAAATAAAAGAGAGAGTTACGTAAATTCCAGGTGGCAGGAAGCTGTATTGAGCTTAAGCTGGTATTTTAACAAGTTCAGCAATGAGGAAATTTGGGAAAGGATTGTAAAGGGAATTGATTTTTGGAGTAGATTACAGCAGAACAATGGAAGTTTTCCAGAGTATTCAAGACATGACAGGAGCTTTTCTGCCACTGCTTTTTCCACCTTGGCTATTGTAAATTCATTAAATTTGATTAATTATTCAAAGGAAAAGTGGCTTGAAAGGATAAAAAAAAGCTGTGATTATTTAATTAAAAATGATGATTTTGTCTTCATTAGAAATGAACTTGCTGCTTCTTTAGTATTATTGAAAGCTGGAGAATATTTACATGAGCCTAATTATTTAAATGAAAGCGAGAAGAAATTTGATTTTGTCTTGAAAAAACAAAATGAGAAAGGCTATTTTAGCGAGGAAGGGGTTTTTGACTTAAGCTACAATACCATGATACTTGAGTTACTAGGAAATTATTATTTAAGCACAAATGACAGAAAAATCTTGGAAAGCGCAGACAAGTTTATCAACTTTTTTCATAATTTGGATTTAAAGACTTACAGGAAATACAAAAAAGCAAACTGGGTTATTATCGGCGGGTTCGAAATTTTTTCAAATGAAGTAAAAAACGGAAAAGAAGCGCTTGTCAAGGCTTTAAATAATTTTAATTTTCATCATTTAGATTATGACAATAATTTTTGCACTGATTTATACAGGTTGTGTTATGCTTATGACAATTTTAAAGAAGATTTAGAGCATCTTGAATTAAAATCTGAGCTAAATGTGAATACTTATTATTCTGGAAGACAATCCAAAATCTTGAATATTTTAAGGCCTTTTGGAATACATAATTTTATGAGAATAAAGCAGAAACTTTTTTGAAAAAGTTTCATTAAAAATAAGAACCTAGTTTCTTATCATCTCCTAGGATTATATGAAAATTATTTTAGTTTTTCAATTTCTAAAACTATTTTGTTAAATGCTTCTGGAGTGTTTGCACAAGACTCTGATCTTTTTGTTATTTCTTTGTTTAAATAAACTCTTAACAATATAATCGGGCAGTTTTCCCCAGCTCCTTCCATATAAGGAGGGATTGAATTAAATTCGTCACTATCAACTAAGGATTTAAGGTAATTTAAGTCTGCTTCTAACAAAGTGTTTTCATTTTTAGTTTCTTCCTTATTTTTATTTATTAAAGAAGTTATGTATTTTCCTGTTGAATAAATTTGATATTTATTTGTTACACCGCTTTCTTGTGTTTTTTCAAGGGAAATAATTAATTTTTCCTGTTCAACCGGCGGCTGATAAACTGGAGCTGGCTCTTGTTTTGAACATCCTGAAATAACTAACAAAGATAGTGTTAGTAAAATGAATATATATTTTGAAATTTTCATATGTTTTTTGTTATTAGTTAGTTTAAAAAGGTTTCGGGAAAGGCTAGAAATATTCTTCGTAGATTTTTATTCAGGGGGGCGCCCTGATCCTCCTGCTAATAAGGCTGCTGCTCCGAGAACGTATTTTCTTAAGATAGGCCAATTATCTATGTTTTTTATTTTTCTGAAAATTACTTTTGGCCTGAAATAGAAACTTTTTAATGCCAATCTCTGCATTGCTTTTAATTCTTCTGATGTTCTGCCATGAGTTGTCCAAGGAAGCTGGTCGTCTGAGAAACCACCCCAGGTTTGATAATTATCCCAGTCTGCCTGGCTTGATGTTAAAATGCCGTGTTCTTTTGCATCTTTATACAACTGGGTGCCTGGATATGGAATTGTTACTGTGAACTGGGCCCAGTCTGGATCTAATTCTTTTGCAAAATTGATCGTTGCCATGTCATCATCTTTTGATGCTCCTGGCAGACCAATCATAAAGTAACCTCTTGTTTCTAATCCAGCTTCTCTAGCCCACTTGAAAGCATTTCTTATTTGATCGAGGGTTGCATCTTTATGAATAGTATCAATTAATTTTTGAGTTCCGCCTTCAACACCAAAATGAATACCACCACAACCAGCTGACTTCATTTTTTTTAATAATTCTAAATCAACTAATCCTGCTCTTGTAATGCAGTCCCAAATCATTTTTTCATTTAACTTTTCTTTTATTATTGCATCACATAATTCTATTGTTCTTTTTTTGCTTAATGTAAAGGTATCATCTCTTATTAGAATTTCTTTTGCTCCAAAATCATTAACTAACATTTTCATTTCTTCTACGACTCTTGGAACTGAGTGCATTCTATATCCGGTATTTGCTGTTGAACAAAATGTACATCTATAAGGACATCCTCTTGTTGTTACCATAGTATAAGCTGGAAGTCTTTTGTAATAAGAAACAGAAGGCCTGTATAAATTCATTTTTATTAACTTTCTGTCTGGTATTGGAAAAAAATCTAAATCCTGGATTTTCGGTTTTGGTTCATTTTTAATTGTAATTCCATTTTCTTTGTAAACAATGCCTTTTACATTATTTAACGGGATATTTTTTTCAAAAGCATCCAGAATTTCCTTAAAAGTAACTTCTGCTTCACCAATTGTAACAATATCAATGCATTCTTCCTGCGCTGTTTCCATTGGCCTTACTGATGCATGAGAACCACCAACAATTGTTTTAATATTTGGATTTACTTTTTTAGTAATTTTACAAACTCCCAATGATTGAGAAAACATTGATGTAAGCATTGCAACACCAACAACATCATAATTATTATTTTTTATATGAAGCTCTAATTCTTCTGTAGAAATTCCTTCTGCCTCACAATCTAGGATTTCAGCTTTGTGGCCATTATGATTGAGAAAAGTAGCGATATATAATAGGCTTAATGGTTCAGATTTAGGACCTACTTTTTTACCTAATTTTTTCCAATAGCCGTTGTCTAATGACGGCATTACTAATAGTGCTTTCATTTTAACCTTTTTTACCCTTTTTACGAAAAGCGTTCACGTAAAAACGCAAAGCTTAACCAAAGATCTTTAACTATAGTTGATTTTAAATGTTTATATTTTAATGCTTTAAATATTTTTATATATTTTCTTATTTTCTTGTTTTTTATGGAATTTAAGAATTTAACTGAAAATGTCAAAATTCCAGTTCTAGGTTTGGGAACTGGGGGGTTTGGGAGTGTTTTTGACACTTTAGCTTTAAAGAACAGGAAAAGCGTTTCTATTATTCAAGAGGCGATAAAATTAGGTGTAACTCATATTGACACTGCTGAATTATATGCTAATGGGTATTGCGAAAAATTGGTTGGGGAAGCTATAAATGAGTTTAAAAGAGAAGATTTATTTATAACTACAAAAGTTTCTCCTGATAATTTAAAGTATAATGATCTAATAAATTCTGCCAAAAACAGCCTGAAAAGATTACAGACTAAATATATTGATTTATATTTAATTCATAATTATAATCCAAATATTCCTTTAAAGGAAACAATGGAAGCAATGGATTTTTTAGTTGAACAAAAATTAGTGAGACTTATTGGGGTAAGCAATTTTACAGTTGAAGAGTTAAAAGAAGCCCAGAAATTCACAAAAAACAGAATAACTGCAAACCAGATTGAGTATAATTTGTTTTATAGAAACAAGACTACAAACGGGTTTTTAAAAAACCAGAACATTGAAATGGAGTCTAAGATAATTCCTTATTGCCAAGAAAACAACATAATTATTATTGCTTACAGGCCATTGGCAAAGGGAGAGTTGTTTAAGAAGGAAATTCCTATTTTAGATGAATTATGCAGAAAGTACAATAAGACAAGAGCACAAATTGCCTTGAACTGGTTAATTTCTAAAGACAAAGTTGTTACAATACCAAAATCTTCTAATTTAGAGCATATTAAAGAGAATTTAGGAGCTTTAGGATGGAGAATGGAGAAAGAAGATTTAGAGAAATTGGATAAAATTGAATTTTCTTAGTTTTATATTAATCTAATAGTAGTAACAAATAGAAAGGTTTATAAACTAAATTTTTACTAGAAAATTAAAGAAAAATGTCAAATCCAAACCACAAAGCAAAGAGAGATTATCTTGTTGGGAAGCTTATAGACGGGGCTTTGGCTCTTTCTGAGTTGTTTTATCAAAACTTAACGAATCCAGCAACTGACAGCAAATGTTTAGCCAGATCTCTTAATGACAAATATGATTTGACTAAAAACCAAAGAGGTAAATTAAGACAAATCTCTAATAAAATTGAAAGAGCAAAAAGTATTGTTGGTTTTTTAACTTCTGAGTATCAATTAGGACAAAAAGGAAATTTCGAAAAAAGACAGGCGTTGTATAGATTAATTTATGGAAAAGAACCTCCAAAAGAATTTACTATAAAACCACATTCTTTTACTATGGGTGTTTATGCTCAAAAAGAGTGCTTTAAAGAAGATGTAATGGGTGATGCTGGATCTTTAGATGTTACTATAAATGATGTGTTAAGAGATAATGGGGAAGAGATAAAGAAAGGGACTTTTAGATTTAGAAATTTAGATAATTTAGTTTTTAGAGTAAATTGTGATGATCCTGATTTTTTAGCTGAATATAAGGAAAAAGGGTTAGGAAATACTTTTGTTGAAAGGCATGAAATAAAACATATTATTGATATATTGTGCTGGGACTATAGTGATTTTTCTGATGAATTATCTGCTGACATGTTTGCAGGACATTGGGACAGAACAAGCATTTATTTGGGAACAATGGCTGTGGAGGCAAAAGTAAAAAAGATGAAAAGAGATTTAGAAAGATTAAAGAAAGAAGGATGCCCTGAAATTGCAATTAAGTTAAAAGAAGATGCTTTATCTAAGGTAGAAAAATCATTTAGAGATTTTTTAGCTATTTCATTAGATGATTTAAAGGAAGTTAGCGATAACTTAGACAATACTGCTTTATCTTACGTTGTTGGGATGATTCCTTCTAGAGAGTTAGCTAGAAAAATTAAATTAATTAAAGAACATTTGAAAAAATAATTGAGATTATAGACTTTTATTTATATATATTACTTTCTAACAGAATCTGCGAAGAAACCAAATAAGACTATCTGGACGCCTACTACTATTAAAAGCATTGTTAGAATTTGGGAAGGTATGTGGCCTACTTGCCCTGTTGTTATAAAGAAGTAAATTAATCTTAAGCCAATTAAAAAACCCACTAAAATAAATGTCAAGCCTATTGAGCCAAAGAATTTTAATGGTTCAAAGTCACGGTAAATTCTTAATATATTTATCCAGGCTTTTAATGCATAATCAAGAGAATTTTTAAACAACCTGCTGTCTCTTGTTTTGTTAGTTGTAATTGGGATTTCTGCTATTCTCATTTTTGCTTTTCCTGCTCTTATTAATTGTTCTTGAGTGTATGTAAAAGTGTTGATTAAAGGAAGTTCTGCCACTTCTTTTCTAAATGCCCTAAATCCAGTTGTTGTATCTCTTAATTTTGTTTTTAACAAGCTGGAGAAGACTTTTGCAAATGCTACGTTTCCTAACTTTTTCATTAAAGAGCCTGAGTACTGGCCCTGCCCAAATCTACTTCCCAGAACTAAGTCATAACCTTCCTGGATTTTTTTTATTAAATGAGGTATATACTGAGAAGGATATTGATTGTCGGCATCTGTATGAACTATGATGTCTGCATTTAATTCCAAGCATTTTTCCATTTCTGTTTTGAATGTCTCTGCAAGTCCTTTATTTCTTGAGTGTGAGAAGACAATAGCCCCTTTTTCCTTTGCAACTTCAACTGTCTTGTCTCTAGAGCCATCATTTATAACTAAAATTTTATAATTATAATTATTTGAATTCATTATATTTTTTATTTCATCAATTACTTTAGGCAGAGTGTTTTCTTCATTATACGCTGGTATTGTTACAACTATAAGTTCTTTTGACATTTTCGAGAATTAATACTTTAAGTGCTTTTTAAAGCTTCTGATAGGCTTTTAGAAAAAGCCTAAACAAAAACTATTGGAAGATTTTTACTTGTTTAAAAAGGGTTTTGAAAAACTTACGAATTTAATTCTGCAAAATCGAAAATATTTCGAAAATTTTTGGGAAGTTATTATAAAGAATTTTGCATTATAAAATAATGTGAAAAGCCATCGTAAGTTAATGGTAAACTATTGGGCTCGTCACCCCGGCAATGCGAGTTCGAATCTCGCCGATGGCTCACAATAGCTAAGCTATCAAAAGTTAATTAGTATTTAGAATTTATAAGGTTATTGGTTTAATTTGTATAAAGATCAATGTGCAGCATTTTCTTTCCAAAGTAAATTCCAACATATCTGTCTGGTTTTGCTTTTCTATATTCTCTTTTTGGTGTTGAAATTATTATTTCATTTGAGTTTTCTATGTTACCTAATTTTGCCAGTGTTTTTACTATTTCTTCAAGATTATCTTCTGTTTGAAATAATGTTTGAAGAAATTTTTCTGCAAGAGTATAGTATTCATTTTTTAGTGAATTTACTTTTCTTATATTGAGAATAGGAACTCCAACTCTTCTTTCTAGGTTTGAGTCTTTTAAAACACCGAGAAGATTTTTATCATTGAATCTTACTTGAGTGGTTGTTCTTAAGAAGAGTTCTCGACCGAATTTTTCGCTTTTTCCTAATTCATATAATTCAGCTGAAGAATATGTTTCTGTTTTTTCTATAACTGTCATTAAAATAATAAAGTAATTTTGCTTGTTTAAAAATATTTGCTTGATTAAGAATATATTAGGTTGCTCTTAATTCATTTAACATTTTCTGATACTTTTCAGCTGCTTTAGCTGGATTAAACTTTCCTGCAATTGCTCTTCCAACGTTTGCTATTACATTATTTCTGCCGAAAACTTTTATAATGTATTTTGCATCTCCGCCCTGGGCTCCTACCCCCGGCATTAGAACTAATTTATCACCAACTATTTCTTTTACTCGCTCAACTTCTTCATTTTTCACATGATTTGTAGGGCTTGGTGCGCCAATTACAACAGCGTCAGCGTTATATTCTGCTGCCTGCAACGCAAAATATTCATATCCTTTTAAACCACGAATTCTTGAATTTTTAATTGGTTCAAATTCCGGATTTGACATTAACACTAATGGAATTAATCCAAGACCTCTTGTATGTGCTTGAGTAACTGCTTCCCTCATGTTTCCTGGAAATGGAGAATATGTTACAGCATCGAAACCTTCTTTTTCTGCATGATAAAATCCAGAGTCATTTGTTTCTCCTATATCGACTAGTTTATCATCAATAATTGCTACTAAACCTTTGCTATGAATTAATTCTACTAATGTTGCTGTTTCTTCTCTTGAGAGATCTTTGATGTAGTTTCTATTTGGTTTTATAGCTGCAGCAAAAGGAGCAACTTGATTGATAAAATGAAGAGCCCACTCAAGTTTACTAATTCCATGAGGAATTGAGTCTGCTCTTTGTCCATATTCTGCAGGATCTAAGCCGACACATAAAATTGATTTTTTTCTTTCAACTGCTTCTAACCACTTTTCTCTTAAAAGCCTTTTTTCTCCTTTTGGAAAACCATGTTTTTCTCCCCAAGTAAAAGGAGATGAACGCCATTCTTCTAAAGTTTTTAATTGTGATTCTGAAATGTAATGTTCAGCAACTGCTACTTTCATTAATGTTTCATAATTTAAAAGAGATTCTAACTGGACTTCTTCTTCTCTAAATTCTTGTTCTATTTCTGGAAAACCATAGTTAAAAATAGAGAACATGAACCTTACTTTTCCTCTTGCGTTTCTTACTGCCTGAACTGCTTTTAGAGAAGAACCTCCAGTTGAAACTAGATCTTCAACAACTATAGCTTCTAATCCAAACAAATTTTTATTAGAATCAATACCTTCTATTTGATTTCTTAAACCATGATCTTTTGGTTTATCTCTTATATATATCATTGGTTTTTCTAATAAATCTGCAAGTGTTTCTGCATGGGGAATTCCTGCTGTTGATGTGCCAGCAACAACATCGAACTTAATTTTTTTCCTTTTTATAATTTGAGAAAAACCTTCTGCTATTAATTTTCGTGTTGAAGGATCATATAATAACATCCTGTTGTCATTGTAAATCGGCATGAAATAACCAGAAGCCCATTGAAAAGGACGTTCTGGATTTATTTTAATCGCCTGAATTTTTAAAGCTCTTTTTGCTAATTCTATGCCGAATTTAACCATGAAGAATTAAGAGAAAGTTATTTTAAAATGATTCTTATTTTGGAAAATATATAACGCTGACGCTCGGATTTGAACCGAGAAGTCCGAAGACCTAGTTTTCGAGAGTCACCAAGTTTTATTTTCTAGTGCCTTACCAGGTTAGGCTACGTCAGCATAAACCCTTTAGAAAAGCGTTTACGGAAAATGACAAACTAAAGTTAATCAAAAAGAGAAGTTTTGGTTTTTATAAAGAATTGTTTTTTTAAAAATAAAAAGAAAAATAAAAATATTGAGAAAGAAAATTTATCGTTTTCTTTTTTTAGCTGCTGCTCTTTTTCTTGCTGCCATATTTGACCCTCCTTTTTTCTCAAGCTGTTTTTCGATCTTGTTATCAACAGCGAGTATTAATTTTTCTAACTTGAATATTCTCCTTAGGCTGTAAATAATTCCTGCTACAGCACCCAGAAGAATGTACAATAATAAACCTGGTTCAATTAAACAAGATGTAACCATCACATCACCTCTTTTTAAAAATATAGATGAATTCATACATATAAAAACCTTTTTATTTTTCAGAAATTTTTAAAGAGAATAAATTTTTTCTTTTTTAGGATTAATCTTCTTTCATCAACTGCTCAATAATTTTTCCAAATGTAGGTCTCGTTATGAAGACTCCTGCTGTGATGCCGACAATTGTTGTAAAAGCAAGTCCCCTTACCAGGCCAGCTCCAGCATACCACAATGGAATCATTGCAACTGTTGTTGTGGCAAAGGCTGCAAAAATTATGAAGAAAGCATTTTTTATTTTTGACTTCCAGTTAAGATTTTTCTGCTCTTTTTTTAAAGTTTCGTCTATAATAACAATTTGAGCATCAACTCCTGTGCCAACTGCAGCTATTATACCAGCGATTGAAACTAGGTCAAGGTTCCATTGTATCAAGGAAGCAAAACCAAGAATAATTATTATTTCTGAAAGCATAGTTATTAAGATTGGGAGCACTATCTTTAGTTTTCTGTACCTTATGAACATTACAATTAAAACTCCTAAGAAGGCAAACAAAGTTGTGAGCAAAATATTTTTTGTAAATTCTTCTCCTAACAAAGGAGAAATTGAATCTAATTTTATTATTTCAAGTTTTTGAGGAAGAGATCCTGTAATTAAAACTGTTTGAAGCTTATCCATGTTTTTTAGGGCATCTTGGTATGCTGCTTCCTGGTCAAGTCCAAAACCAGGACCTGAAATTGAGATGGAAGTTGCTTCTTGGCCTTTTAATGAAGAGGAAATTCTTAAACTATCTACAAGTTCGTCATCCAAGTAAAGATCTAAACTGTGTTCGAGGTAACCATCTAATGAGACTGGAATTTCTTTTGTTATTAAGGCATGCCTTTTTGCTGCTTCTGGACTTAATCTTATCTGGAATTCAAATCTACAAGTTGAGCTTTGTGCTGTTTGAGAACAAGGAGGGACAATACCAGAACAGCTTCCATCATCTCTGCATACATATGTAATGTCTTTTTTTCCACCTTCAAACACTGTCTGGTTATTTACGCGAGCTTCAAATTTTCCCTGCTGAGCTATCAAGGAAGTGACTTCTTCCTTAGTTGCACCAGCTATTTCAGCTAAAATAAAGATCTCGCCACTAAGGTCTTTTGCAGGCCTTATTCTTATGTCAGAAAGACCATAAACATCTAATCTATTGCTTAATATTTTAGTCAAGCTTTCAATATCTTCTTCATTTAAAATTTCTTCTGGCTTTAATAGAACTCTTGTTCCACCAACCAGATCAAGACCTTTTTTTATGTTTGATTTCTCGATTTCTTTTACTGATATTTCAGGCAGTTTTGAGGATAAGTAGATTATTTCTCCTTTGTCTGTGCTAATTGAGTATCTTGTTTTTTTGATTAAGTCATTTTCTATTTTAGTTATGTCATTGTCATTTTTAATTTCTTTATTATTTATTGAAATTATTTTTGAGTTTAGTTCTAAAGGGATGTTTTGATCTACTGATGTAATTGTTAAATTATTTGTTTTAAAGCCAAGAGAGTGAGTAACTTTAAAGGAAACTTCTTTTTCTGATGTTTCTACTTTAATTGTCTGTTCTTTTGATGGCTGCAATTGAGAAATTAATTTTGCAAATTCAGAAGGCTCATTTACTGGTACATTATTAAAATTAAATATTTTGTCATTTTCTCTTAAGCCAGCTTCAAATGCGTCTCCTGAAACAGACGCAACTTCAATTCCCTGGGCTGAGAATTTTGGGTTTATTGCAAAAAGCATAGAAATTAGTATTAGAATTAATAAAATTACCTGCCAGTTTAAAAATAAATTCTTAATTTTCATTTTTCAAGTAAATCTTTAACAAGGCTGTGTTCATTAGGTAAGTTGAAACAACGTCAAACAACAAACCAACAATCAAGACAATGAACATTTCTCTTAAAATCAAGGATTTTGAAACTAGAGTTGCTAAGACTAAGGCTGTTACTGTGGCAAAAGTCATTGTGATTCCTGTATCGAAAGAATCTTTCATTCTCTGGAAAACAGTACCTTCCTTTCTGTTCAGGACTTTTGTTGTCAACAGTATATCGGTGTCAACACTATAACCTATCATTAACAATAATGCTGCTATTGTTGCTTCTGAAACAACGAAATCTAGAAGATTTATTACAGCAATTGTGTTAATCATGTTCAATATGGGAGACATTATAATTGCTACAGATGGAATAAATTTTCTGTAAATTATAAAGACTGTTATTGACATGAACAAAAATGCTATTAAGATAGTTGAGAGCATCTGCTTATAGAAGCTTTGTCCCAAAGATGAGGAAGTTTCACGAACAAAGTAATTTTTATCATCACTTAATTTAATATTCAGAGTTTTTTCCAGGAAAGGCTTTAAGTCTGGTTCTTTTATATTTGAACTTTCTATTATCAAGCCGTTTTGGGATGTTTCTGAAAGTTCTGCTGTCCTTCTAACAATGAAATTTCCTGATGGAAACTTATCTTCCAATGCTTTTTTTATTAGATTTAAGTCTTCAGCTTCATTTGTGTAAATTTCAATGCTTAAACCGCCCTTTAAAGAGACATCTTTGTTGACTATGTCTCCTGTATTATTATAGTGATTGAGGATTATTAAAATGCTAAATATGAATAACAGAATAGGTATTAACATTAATTTCTTAAAATGCTTATTGTAAAATTGTTCCATCATTTTGTTTTGCTTAATTGATTATTTATAAATATTATGGGTTTTGGGGTTTGGT